>Ga0067045_1027568_pt1 | contig 89167 bp, 86 predicted proteins | sample TerdegcTABiofilm_FD_59184 | JGI IMG/M metagenome (GOLD analysis project Ga0067045, IMG submission 59184) | Combined Assembly of (Gp0054472, Gp0054536) Wastewater bioreactor microbial communities from Singapore -Terephthalate degrading...
TTGGTTTATACCAAGGAACGACGGAAAGGTATACTGCAACATCGGCAGCAGACGGCACAGTAGCATTTAATAACATAGAACCCGGCACATATACATTAAAAGAGAAGACAGCACCTGTTGGTTACTTACTGTCAATAGATACGCATACGGTAGTTGTAGCAGCAGATATGAGCATAACGATAGACGGAGCAGTTTCAAGCACATTTGAAGGATATAAGTTTAATGATGCTAGAGTACATAACGAATTCGAGTTCATAAAGACAAACGAATACGGCACCAAGAATCTAAGCGGAGCTGAATTCGGCCTCTTTAATAACGACATAGTAATGTACAGAGCAATATCGGCATCTGACGGTGTAGTAACATTTAGCGATATAGAGCCCGGCACATACACATTAAAAGAGATACTTGCTCCTGTCGGATATCTAAGGTCGGATGAAACGCATACGGTAGTAGTTGCAGACGATATGAGCATAACGGTAGACGGGGCAGCTGCAAGCACATTTGCCGGCTATAAGTTCCTAAATGACCCAAATGAGCTGACGTTTACTAAGACCGATGCAAACGAAACAACTGATTTAAGAGGAGCAGTATTCGCTCTTTATAATGGCGATACGATCGCATACAGCGCAATATCGACAGCAGACGGAACTGTTACGTTTACTAACATAGAGCTTGGCACTTACACACTTAAAGAGATCCAGGCGCCGATAGGATATGAGCTCTCTGATGAAACACACGTTGTAGTAGTTGGAGCATTCAATGACATAACGATTGACGGTAAGCCAGTAAGCGAGTTCGTGGCGTATAAGTTCAAGAACGAAAAGAAGTCAAATGCATTACAATTTGTAAAAACAAATGCAGATGGAACAAAGAATCTAAGCGGAGCAATATTCGGATTGTATGACGGCAGCAAATTGATCTACAGTACAAAATCAGATACAAACGGGATTGTAGTATTCAATAACTTAGAACCAGGCACATATACTCTTAAAGAGATCTCGGCACCTACAGGCTATAACCTCTCGGATGAGACGCATACGGTAGTAGTTGCAGAAGATATGAGCATAACGGTAGACGGCAATGCATCTGATAGCTTTAAAGCGTATAAGTTCAAAAATTCGAGCAACGATATACCGAAGACCGGCGAAAACTATAGCAAGAATATGATGCTGGGATTCCAATTTATACTGCTCGGAGCTCTGTTGATACTGATCTCTAAGAAAAAGCAAATAGCAAATAAATAAATCCAATTAAAAGAGAAGTGAAAGCTTCTCTTTTTTTTATTTAGAACAGTTGCATAAAAATGTAAATATAATATAATATATATGAATGAATGTTCATATGATAATAGGAGAATACGTTATGCGTAAAAATGAAGAAGAGATACCGTCGGTTGATATTCAGACATTGATGGTTGATGGGACAATGGTAGAAAAACTTGAGCAGTTCTTTAAAGTCTTGGGAGACAGTTCAAGGATAAAGATACTGGTAGCTCTGAGCACCGGCAGATTGAGTGTTCAGGCACTTGCGGACATAACAGGCATGAGCCAGAGCGCCACATCTCACCAGCTGAAACTGCTTAAAATGCAGAATTGGGTCAAGAGCGAAAAGATAGGCAAGTATGTATTCTATTCGCTTTGCGACAGACATACAAAGGGCATAATAGCGCAGGCAATGTCTCATATGAATCATAAATAAATATAAAAGAGGATCATATAGATGCAGACACATACTATATATTTAAAAAATCTGTCCTGTGCGCATTGCGCCGGAAAAATGAAAGATAGTATTGAGAAGCTGCCGGAAGTTAAAAATGTAGATATGATGTTCACAAGCCAAAAGATGCAAGTCACGCTTGAATCCGGTAAGGACATAAATGATATATTTGATAATATAAAGCGGATATGTGCCGGTATAGAGAGCAATGTGCAGCTTATGCTTGAAAAACCAAAACAAGAAGAAAGCGGACTTGACAAAAAAAATATTGTGCGCCTTTTAATAGGCGCCGGTATTTATGCTTTGGCTTTTTTTATAACAGGGAACGACATTTTTAGGGTCACGGCCTTTTTAATAGCCTATGCGACAATAGCTTACCCTGTTATTATCGATCTTGGCAGAAGCGTAAGGGCGCATGACTTTTTTGATGAAAACTTCCTTATGACCATAGCGTCATTTGGAGCTATACTTATTGGGCAATATCCTGAAGGCATCGCGGTAATGCTTTTTTACCAAGTCGGTGAGTTTTTTGAACAGAGGGCGGTGTCAAGGTCAAAAGATTCCATAAAATCGCTTTTGAATATAAGACCGGACAGTGCTAATGTGCTAAATGAAGGCATTGAAAAAGAAACTGATGCGAAGTTTATAAATATAGGAGATGTGATCGTTGTTCGTCCGGGAGAAAGAGTCCCTTTAGACGGCCAAATAATCAGAGGTGCTTCATCTCTTGATACATCGGCTCTTACGGGCGAAGCTGTGCCCAGAGATGCAAAAGAAGGGGATAAGGTATATTCCGGATTTGTAGTTATAGATGGAGTGCTTCAAATTAAAGTTACAGCAACATATGAAAATTCGACGGCGTCAAGGATACTTGAACTTGTGCAGGAAGCGTCGGATAAAAAATCGAAAGCACAGTCGTTTGTAACGAAATTCAGCAAGATATATACGCCGATTGTTGTCTTTTTTGCAGCTGCTATGGCTGTGATAATACCTCTAATTACAAGTCAGCCTTTTGATATATGGATCTACAGAGCACTGCTTTTCCTTGTTGTATCTTGTCCATGTGCGCTTGTGCTTTCTGTTCCGCTTTCTTATTTTGCCGGCATAGGTGCAGCTTCGAAAAAAGGCATACTCGTAAAAGGCAGCGGCTTTATTGAGATGCTGAAAGATGCCGATACGTTCGTATTTGATAAAACAGGAACGCTTACAAACTCAACTTTTAAAATATCAGAGTATAGCTCAGTTTCAATGGATAAAGAAGTTTTCATTAAAATTGTGGCAGCATGCGAATCTAATTCTAATCATCCTTTGGCTAAAGCGTTAAGCGGATATGCAGGTAAAGAAGACTTTAAAAAAGTCAGTGACTTCAAAGAGATATCAGGCAAGGGCATTACAGCGCTTTATGACGGCAGGCAGGTAATGATAGGCAATAAAAAACTTCTTAACGAAGCGGGCATAGAGCCGTTAAATGTTCCGCAGGCAAAAGCTGTCGTGTATGCGGCGGTAAACGGAAAGTATGAAGGATATGTATTGCTTGAAGACGCTATAAAGGCAAATGCGAAAGAAGCTATTGAGGCTCTTAGGAAACAAGGCATAAAAAGGATAGTTATGCTTAGCGGAGACAGGGTTGAAGCGGTAGATAGCATCTCAAAAGAACTGGGCCTTGATGAAGCGTATGCTCAGCTGCTGCCTGATGAGAAGGTAAGTATGCTTGAAAAGGAAATAGGCAGTGCAAAAGGCAATGTATGCTATGTAGGTGACGGCATTAATGACGCGCCTGTTCTTAAGAGAGCAGATATAGGAATAGCGATGGGCGCTCTTGGCTCCGATGCCGCTATAGAGGCAGCCGACGTTGTTCTTATGAGCGACGAGCTTATGAATCTGCCTGTTGCGATTTTGCTTGCTAAAAAAACACGCAGGATAGTGCTTCAAAATATTGCGCTTGCCCTCAGTGTCAAAGGCATCGTGCTTATATTGGGCGCTTTGGGTTTAGCAACAATGTGGGAAGCTGTATTTGCAGATGTTGGAGTTTCTATACTAGCTGTATTCTCTTCTATGCGGGCAATGATACCGCCTAAAGAATTAGAATAAAGCAGCTTGAAAAATGGTTTATGTATTTAAACCATTTTTTTATTGAAAGGGCACCATAAAGCTTATTTTCTGTTATAGATATTCAAGTAATAATATTGATAAAATATAGCTGCAAATAATATAACACAACTAAATACTTATAAAATGTGAATAAAGAATAATACAGAATTGGTTTATATTACTACCAAAGACATGTGAACATTCCCAAAATCGATTGAAATTGCTGCTATAGAATAGTATAATACGCTTATGGTATTTTGCTTTGACAAAACAGTAGTCAGGGTTTCAGCTTGATTATTTTGGAGGATTTTAATGAAAAGGTTCACAAAAATCATTGTGGTGATCGTCCTTTTGCTGTTTAGCATGACTGGATGTGACTATTCTAATATATCCAGCACATCTTCACCCAGTGAAACCATTACGCCCACTCCTGCAGTTGCCAAGATAGGCTTGGTCCTAGCGATAGGCGGATTAGGCGACGATAGCTACAATGACGTAGTATACGAAGGCGCTCAAAGAGCTGTAAGAAATCTGAATGTTACGGTAGATACTTTGGAGCCTGAAACTTTGAATGACTATATTACTATGGTAGGCCAGCTTGCTGAAGATGGCACATATGATCTTATAATAGTTGCCTCGCCTGATGGCGAACAGGCAGTCAGAAAATATGCTGCGGCATATCCGGATCAAAAATTTGTTATAGTAGATACGACAATAAACATGCCAAATGTTAAATGTATAATAAAAAGCTACTCTGAAATGACGTTTTTGGGGGGAGCTCTTGCCGGACTTATAACAAAGGCTAATAATGGATCAGATACGCAAAAAACCGATTCGGATATCATAGGCATAATAGTAGGGACAGAAAACAAAGCTGCGAAGGAAGCCATAGCAGGGTTTGAAGCAGGAGCGAGATTAAAAAACAGCAATGCGGAAGTTATAGTAGTTTCTGTTGGCTCATGGACTGATGTATTAAAATGCAAGCAGGCGGCTAATGAGCTTTACAACAGAGGTGCAGAGGTGATAATGTGCTTTGCGGGAGAGGCTTCAAACGGCGTAATAGAAGCGGCTGTTGAAAAAAACAAATATGTAATAGGCATCAGCGCAAATCAAAACGCTTTGGCACCTGATAATATTATAGCTTCCTGCACGGAAGTAATAGATATAAGGGTATACAGCGAAATAGAAAAAATTATAGGCGATACATGGACAAGCGGTGTGGATGAAGGAGGCCTGAGAGAAGGCGCAGTGGATCTTGTATATGACAATTCCAAAGTAAACGTTTCTAAAGAGATCAAAAATGCTGTCGAGGATCTTAAGCATCAGGTAGTGACAGATCAGTTCAAAGTGCCTACTGATACAAGCAAGATAGATTTATGGCTGTCGTCGGTTCAATAAAAAAGCGTATGAAAAAGCATATGCTTTTTTTTACATAAGACGGATTGTGCTTATACAAAATAAGCATGTATAATAGTATATGTTTATTAGTTTTATTGGGAGATGGATATATGTTTACAGCGATAGATTTTAAAGACGGCAAACTCTGCATTATCGATCAGACAAAATTACCTGTTGTGCAAGAAATCGTTGAAATAGATAATGCTAAGGATTGCTATGATGCAATAAAAAAGCTGAAGGTCAGAGGTGCTCCGGCTATTGGAGTTGCGGCGGGATACGGAGTAGTGCTTTCAGCTCAGGCTAATAGCGCTTTAGGCATAGACGAATTCAAAAAGGCCGTTTCAAAGGATATAGAATATCTCGCTTCATCAAGGCCGACAGCAGTCAATCTTTTTTGGGCGCTTGATCGAATGAAAAAGCTTCTTGACAGGCAGACGGATACGGCATCGGCTGTAGTCAATCTTAAAAAAGAGGCTGATGCGATTAGAGAAGAAGACGAAAAAACATGCAGAGCAATAGGCGAAAACGGCCTTAAAGTATTGAAAGACGGCATGACGATACTTACACACTGCAATACGGGTATGCTGGCAACTTCTAAATATGGCACAGCCTTAGCAGCAGTATATGTGGGGCAGGAAAAAGGCATAAATATAAAAGTATATGCAGATGAAACAAGGCCTCTTCTTCAGGGTTCAAGGCTTACTGCATTTGAACTTTTAAGTATGGGTGTGGACGTAACGCTTATTACGGATAATATGGCTGCGATGGTCATGAAAAGCGGAGTCATAGACGCTTGCATAGTCGGCTGTGATAGAGTAGCTGCAAACGGCGATGTTGCAAACAAGATAGGTACGTATGGTGTAGCTCTTTTGGCAAAAGCACATAATATACCGTTCTATGTAGCAGGGCCTCTTTCAACATTCGACTTGGATACAAAAACTGGTGATGATATACCTATTGAACAGCGCGGGAGAGAAGAGATCATCAGCGGCTTTGGTAAGCAGACAGCGCCAAGCGATGTCAAAGTTTATAATCCGGCATTTGACGTAACACCGCATGAGCTTATAACTGCTCTTATAACTGAAAAAGGCGTAATAACTGCTCCGTATGAAGAGAATATAAGAAAGGCTTTTGGAAAATAATTTATAGAAAGAAAAAGCGCCTTTTTAGGCGTTTTTTTATATATAAATATTTAAGTTATATTTCAAACCATTCGTCTTTGATTGCAGCATACATGCAGGAGTCGTGGAAGTTTCCGTGTTTGTATACAGCCATCCTTTTAGTGCCTTCATATTTATATCCCGCTTTTTCGAGAGCTTTCTTGGAGGCAGTGTTATCGGCATACGGCTCAGAAAAAATACGGACCAGATCATAAGTAGAAAACAGATACTGCGTCAAAAATTTTATCGAGCTTGACATTATTCCTCTGCCCCAAAACGGTTCGCCGAGCCAATAACCGATTTCAGCACTTTTTTTGTAAACATTTTCCTGAAAAAATACTCCCAGCGATCCTATTGCTTCGCCGTCAAGAGAAACAGCAAATATATTCGGAGATTCCATATCAACAAGCGGCTCTAAAAACTTTATGGCATCTTCTAAAGTGTACGGATAAGGAAATCCATCCCGAAGCCACTTTTCTATATTTTCGTTGTTTGCATATTTTGCAATAGATGGTGCATCATCCAATGTAAACGGTCTAAGTTCAAGATTAAGATTATTCAATAAAGGCACCCCCTTTTAGGTTTAGTATAAGGGTTATTTAAACATATGTAAACTGCAAAAGGAATTTTGTACCAATTTTGTGCTATTTAAGACATATATACTGTGCTTTTGTACTCTGTTTCAAAAAGACTGCACTTTTTGCAGCGGATTATATAATAGTTTATTGCATTTTACGTACAAGTATGCAGACAAACATTTTATAATTGTTTTTATAAACGTATTTTTGTATAAATGTTATATATTGTAAGACAGGTTGTTTCGTTGCTATTATTCCCTGCTGCCCCAAAATATATTGAAAAAATAGCTGGGTATGATATAATATTATGGTCAGTGCTAGAGGAATCAGGCCTAAATTAAATATATTGGAATTCAGCATCAAATAAATTGAAAACAAAACCTGCTGTAAAAACCATAAAAATTAAAGAGCAATATTTGGAGAAGTCGCCTAGCTTGGTCGAGGGCGCGCGACTGGAAATCGCGTAGGCACCAAAAGTGCCTCGAGGGTTCGAATCCCTCCTTCTCCGCCAGATAAAAATGTCGCCAATACAGCGACTTTTCTTTTATTTAGGCGCTTTTAGAGCTTTATATATTCTTATTTTTTATAATAATATTTAATGTTTTAGGATTAAATTTATTATTTTTTTTAAATATAATTCATACAGAAATTCACATAACATCTCCTGAAAATTCACACGAAATACCCAAATAGTAACTAAAAAAATACCTAAATCATTAGGTATTTTTTATATTTAAAATTGCATGTTTTATTATATAGTAATATATTTTATGCCCTTAGCTTATTTGCTCTTTTTCCCTTTATTACAACCCAAATTTCAAAAGCGGCCTTTGTCCATTCTAGCGCCTCAGATATTGCTTTTAACTTTACTTTGCTCGTCTGATTGAATATATCAATTTAGAGCACTATTATTTTGTTAGAATTGAGCACAATCAAGCAATCGACTATATAACCCTTCAGTTTATATTCACGCTCAATATGCTTGATTTCATCCTCTATAGATTGAGCTATTAAAACTGGGAAGCTTTTTGGTATATGATTATCTATTGTCAATATATCTGCTCTTTGCTTTTATTTACTTACATTATAAACGGCGTTTCAAAATTATGAAGCGTGTTCATAAAATAGTGCTCAAGTTCATGAACTGGGGCTTCTTTTTCTGTTGCTGCATTTTCAATAGACAGCATGTCCAATGTTATTGCATAGGTATTATTGTTTTTGCGCTCGTTATCTATACAGTCAATCCGTACAGTTCGATATCATTTTCCTGCGCCAGATTGTATAGTTCATAGAGCGTTCTATGCATAGACTCCCAAAAAATAAACAGAACAAATGTTCTGCAGTTGATTGCGCAGTTAACTGGTATTATTTTAAAGATTTATTTTTGTTTGCTCTTTTATGAAATTTGCGGGAATTAATACTTCCTTCTTTAGTTACCATTTTTTAAGCAGATAGGGGTATGCATACATAGATATTAACCAGATTTCGTAAATTGCATTAACAAACACAAGGTGAGCAAAGCAAAAAAGCACAATGGTTTATTAAGAGAATCAGATTTTGGTAGGATATGTAATCGGACGCAAAACAATATTTGCAACAGATAAAAAAGCTGGATCGAACGGTTGATGCAAAGCCCCGTAAATAGAAAATCAAAAGAGCTGTTTCAGAGGATTACTGCTGATTATTTTAGGATCAAAAAGGCGCAAGGATCACGCAGAAACGGTCAGCTTTCTGATATCGTATCTAAAATAATCGATCTTAAAAAAGAGCTGATGGATGGTATTGAGAACTAAGTGGTAGAAACGGAAGAAAGATATACGATAGATCATTTGGCAAAAATGATTATACACTGCTGCTCACATTAAGATGTTTTAATTTCATGACGTGGGAGCAGATAGCTCTTGAAATGCATTATGAGTTGAGGAGGATTTTCGTACTTCATAAAAAAGCTTTAAATTATTTCAGAAAAACTGCAGTGTGAATAGCAATGCATTATGGGCATGTCTATTCTAAACCCTATTCAAAAAGCACTCGAGATGCTTAAAAACAAAGAAGAAGAAGAGAAGAAATGTTAAAACAGGTTTGTGTTTAATTAGAATTGCCCGGGAAAGAATTATCCTCTTAAAGATACAAAACATAACGACAAATGCATAAAAATTATAATTATAATAAAAAAGCTAAACAGAAAAAGGCGGTTGTATACTGCCTTTTTTTATAGCTTTTTATAACAAATCAAAAAAATTTTTACTGTAATAGATTAAGTCTGTTTTCATTATCATACGTGTGGTATACTTAATAAAATTATTTGCTTTTTGAAGGTTTAGGTTATATAAGAACAGAAAAAAATGTTTGATCTTATAATAAAAACCGCAAAAGAAGACGATCAAATCAGGGCGGTTTGGGGGAGCGATTCTCATGATTGCCAAAATGTTCCAAAAAATATTTTCCAGGATTATGATATTGAATATGTGGTAGGTGAAACAAAATCTTTCAGTGAGGATAAGCATTGTATTGATCGGTTTGGTCGACAGACTGTATATGCAGTATCCGGAAGATAGCGTTTTTATATATCTTATGTGGGGAACTTTTACGGATGGCTGATATAGCTTAAAGATGGCGTCCGTTTTGATCTGCATGCATCTGCCTTGTAATATATGCTCATAGAAATGAAAGGTAATAAGCTGTATAAGATTTTGCCGGATAAAGACGATTGCCTGCCAAAACTTGACGGTCTGCCATAAGGATTATTGGGTATAAAACTTAGCAAAAAGGAATTTTGTACATATGCAGCGAATTTCGGTGGTGCCTAAATAATGTTGCTAAAGGACTTTGGCGGGAAGAAGTGCCTTATGTTATGAACACACTCAATTTTCATGTGAGCCCTATGCTTATTAAATTATTGGAATGGTGAATTGCCATAGAAAACGGTTTTAAAGTAACCACCGGCAAATCAAGGGAATATATGTATAGGTGGTTTTCAGAAGATGGGTGGCAATAATTTCAAAAACATATCCGAATTCAGATATGGACGAGATATGGGAAGCAGTTTTTATTATGTGCGATATGGCAGACGAAGTCGGGATAATATAAGAGGCAAAATGAAGTTCAATACAGATAGCAGCAGGAGCTATCTGGTGCATGTGAGATGCATGTAAAAAGACGCAGAAGAGATATATTGAAGATGCATAAACAGAACTGAGGCATATATGAAAAACAAATACGAAGTAATAGATTATGGAGCATGGAAAAGGAAAGAGTACTGTGACATATATAGAAATGCAGTGCAGCCACAGTATTGCATAAGCTTCGAACTAGACGTAACTAATTTCAGAAGATATGTAAAAGAAAAGAATCTGTCTTTTACAATTGCTTTCATATATGCAGTCAGTAAATGCGCAAATGAAATAGAAGAATTCAGGTATCGCTTTTTAAACGGTAATGTTGTGCTATATGAATCTGCTGATACTTCTTTTACTTATCTGGATAAAGAAACAGAACTGTTCAAGGTTGTAGAGGCGCAGATGCAGGATACAATGGAGGAGTTTGTAAAAATTGCCGAAGAAAAGGCAAGAAATCAAAAAGAACACTTTACAGGGCAGGTGGCAAATGATGTCTATCAGTTCTCCGCATTGCCGTGGATAACATATACTCATATATCACACACAGACTTTGGTCAAAAAGAAAAAGCACAGCCGATTTTTGACTGGGGAAAATATTATGAAAAAGAAAATAAATTTTTGATGCCATTTTCAGTTCAGGTTCATCACGCTTTTGTAGACGGGATTCATATCGCTAAGCTAAAAGACACGCTTCAAAAATATATGAACGAGCTATGAAACACAAGAAAATCTATATCCATCGCTATTAATTTAGAGGTGCAACATGAAGATTGCTATCATCGGATATACCGGCAGCGGAAAATCTACGCTAGCGGGAATATTGGCGGATTTTTATAAAATCCCGCTGCTTTTCCTTGACACTGTTCATTATATGTCAGGATGGGCGGAGCGCGGAACAGAAGAAGGACGTGCTATAGTTGAAAAATTTTTGGAAAATGAATCATGGGTTATTGACGGAAATTATGACATGTTATTAAAAGAAGAAAGGCTTAAACAGGCGGATGTGATAATCTACCTGAATTTTCCGCGTTTAGTCTGCCTTTATAGAGCATATAAGAGATATCTTAAGTATAAGAATTCGACTCGTGAAAGCCTGACCAAGGGGTGCATAGAGTATTTTAATCTTGGGTTTGCATGGTGGATACTTCATGGATGCCGAACAAAAGAAAGGCAAGATGACTATAAACGGATACAGTCGGTCTATAAAGACAAAATTATTGTTCTTAAAAATAAAAGACAGGTAGATGGCTTCATTAATGAAACTATGAAATCGGTCTACTGCAAATAAAAAAACCGCTACGGCGGTTTTTTTATTTCTCAATTAGGAATTATATCGCCGTTTTTATTCAATAATATATATATGATATAAACTGAAGATTTTAATTCGATTAGGAGGAAGTATGAGAAAAATTAAAACGGCTATGATGCTCACTGCTGCTATTGCAATGATTACAGGGTGTAGCAATTCTTCTACGGTAAGTACAGTATCACCAGCTTCGACTTTGACCACGCAGCAAGTTGGAAGCAGTAGTTTTTCTATATCTACGCAGCTGCCTGAAATAGGTAATAACGGGACTGTTTCTATGACAAACGATGCTGGGAAAAGTGTTTCGTTTTCTCTTGGAATGACAAAAGCGCAGGTGGAAGAACTCCTTAAAAACGCAGATATAAGTTATCTTGACGGTGAGAAAGATCTTGAGGTTACGGATGTGGATATGATATTCACAAAAGATCTGTATTTTCAATTCAGAGATACACTTGAAATAATCTACGTTAATTCACAAAACGTAAAGACGGCGCTGGGACTTAAAAACGGCGACAGCAAAGACAAAATAGAACAGATGTATGGAACGGCAGACATCGTCAAGCTATGTTCATATACATGTGATGATGCAACTAAAGAATACACTTATTATGAATACAAAGGGAACAGCAGCTATTTCTGGATATTGGCGGATAACGAGGCACAGACAGTGAGGACTTGGGGCATATCCTCATTTACTTATCCCGGAGATGAGTATCATGTGTTTAAATTATGGAGCAGCGGATATAGTGATATGATCCAATAACTGGATCTCAGATAAAGCCGATGAAGAAGTCGGCTTTTTATGTTCACTATGGAAACCAGCGTTGGACTTACTAAATACAATCTTAAGCCAAAGGATGGCTATTTTGAAATACCTGATTTGCCGGGCATAGGCAATGAATTTTTGCAGTCTGCTATAGATAAAGCACTGCTTTATAAAGCAGTAGAATAATAAGCGGCATATGCAAACAAAAAAGAAACTGTTTACTCAGCTCCTTTTTTGTTTTATCATGAGTAAAATGGAAATATTTACATGGTGCAAAAGGAGCATTATTCATGTGATTTTGTCTTCTAAATGGCAGAGCAGGAACGAAAACAAAGCTATTTCTGCTATAGAAAACCCGAACAATCAGGATGAATTTTTTAAAGCGGCGATGCAAAGAGAACATGCTTATTTTAGAGTAAGCACTGCAAAGAAATCAATGACAGAAAGCTCCTTAATGAAATCGAGAAAAAGCATCCAAATGTAAAGCTCAGAAATATAGCTCTTTATAAATCGCCGAGTGTAGACCGAGAAAATATTATAACTGATATATATAGAAAAAACCCCAATGAAATCTATGATTTTTTAGAAATCATAGATGAAAAAGAGCTGCTTAAGAAAATAGCAACAGATAAAGAATGAGCTTTTGAAGAGATCAGAAAAGCCGCATTAGATATGATGAAAGATAAAGAATATATCTTGATATAATAAAAACCTAAAGTGTCCTAATCGAAATAAGGTTAATGCAATAGATTATATAAAAGACAAACATACGCTTATTGACTTAGCGGATCGTTATTTCATCGGTAAATATGAAAAAAGCGATAGAGCTTTTTTAAAGTGAGAGGCGATTATCAGCTTATGTTGTCCATTTATTTTGATGATAACCGCTACGCTGCGTTAAGAGGCAAAAGTATTGAGCCCTTCATATAGTATAAGACTTACGGAAATGAATGCGAAAAGCTATTTGAAATATCGCAAAGAGGATATTATTATTATGACATAATGAATATACAGTCAAAGTGCAATATAGAAAAGCATCGTAAGGTAACTGAAGAAAAAGTAAGGAGAATTGAGCGGTATCCAATAGAAGGATCTATTGCATTTTTTAGATATACCGTTTCAGGTTCAGGGAGATTTCAGATAACGCATTTGTCTACGACAAAGGAATATGAATTAAAAGATTATGATACAATAGAGATAAAATATATAATGGCGACCTAGTAGAACATGATAATAGCATCATCACGACTCCGGGGCCTTGTACTATGGCAGAGCAGATTGAATATGATCAGTATTTGAACGCCTGCACAACAGACAATATTTGATTTAAAAAAAGCGATTGGGAAGTTTTAACATGAAAAAGAGTTTTTTTGCATTGCTTTCTGTCATGATAATACTATGTTCATCGGCTTGTTCTCAAAACGAACAGATAAATAAGGTAACATTTACAGCGACCGTACTTGAAAACAATACTGATTCATTGCTAATAGAGCCTTCTAAAGATTCAAACGAAATAAACTCCAGCGATAAGATTGTAGTTTCACTTGATGGCTGCCAAATAGTTGATAGTGAAGGTAAGGATATAAGCGCGGCTGATATTCCTGTAAAAAGCATAATTGAAATAACGTATGATGGTATTATCCTTGAAAGCTATCCTGCGCAGATGCATAATTGTTATAAAGTAAAGCTTATTGATAGATGACCTATGATTCAAGATCAAATAATTCGAAATTCAACAGCTTTACTCGTTTATAAGCAGGCATAGGCTCTTTCCCTAGTGCCATCTTTTCGTAATGCTTATAGAGCGAAAGAAATTCACCGCTGTAGCTTTTTGCCCACGGCTTTCTTTTGCCGCAGAAATGTATAATGGAAGTATTGTTTATAACAAAATCCATATTTACCTTGCCTTTGCTAATAAACTTATAATATCTGTAATATCTTGCGTCGTAATTATACAGTATTTCTTCAACAGCTTTTATATCTTTTGAATATAGAGAATTTATTATATCCTGATCGGGCAATATGAGTCTTGCCTTGTTTTGTTTTACATATTCGTATATGTCATTTTCGCTTATTTGCTTTCTTTGCAAAGCAAGGTTCATAAGTAGCACGCCCGAATTAAAGTATTCTTCCAGGTCATATGATTTTAATCTTAAGCGGTTGATCTCTTTTATAGGTATCCTGTTATGGTATGAAGCGGCGTAAAGATAGCCGTCTATATCTGTATCGTATAGTTCATTTATTGCGTTTATAACAAGTATGTCCGGATCAAGATATAATATCTTATCAAGTTTTTCGGGTAGAAGCTTATAAGCAAGCAGACGAAAATACATTTCCTTTTTATAGCCCAAAACGAGCGGTGCGCCTTCAAAGTATTCATCGGATATTTTAATAGCTTCGAGCGTTTGACCGTTTTGCGCAACAAAAGATTCTATGCCTTTAAGCTCCTTGTCGCTTAAATGTGAATAAATAAGATATATACAAAAATCCTCATCGCAATTATTTACAAACAAGGATTTCAACATTACTTTTAGGGGGTTTATGTAATTGGAATCCAGAGTAACCAAGATATTCATATAAAGACCTCACAGATGGATTTTTAGATATAAAAATAATATACCTTAATTATTGTCGCAGTCAATAAAGTTCATTTTTTAAGCAAATATTTGTAATATAATTTATATTGAAAAAGAAGGGATAATATGGATCTTTATATTATACGGGAGATAACAGATGACGAAATAGACAGAGCGGTAAAAGTGATCCGAGAAGGTTTTAAAACTGTCGCTGAAGATTTTGGACTGACAATAGATAACTGCCCTACAAACGGTGCTTTTATCCACATAAACTCGCTGAAAAAATGGAAAAGCCAAGGCAAAGCGATGTACGGTCTGTTTATCGGCAGCAAAATGATAGGTTTTTTGGAGCTGGACAGAAAAGACACAGGTGTCTATGAGCTTGAAAAACTCACCATTCTACCTGTGTATAGACATATGGGCTATGGCAGAATACTTTTAAGCTTTGCTAAGGAAAAGGCAAAGGAATTAGGAGCGAAAAAGCTTTGCATAGGTATAATAGAGGAGAACAGTGTGCTTAAAAACTGGTATAGTGAAAACGGCTTTGTGCATACAGGCACAAAAAAGTTCGATACATTGCCTTTTACTGTAGGGTTTATGGAAGCGGAAATCAAATAGGTCTTTTTGGGAGGATATAATGGAAATAAAGAAGTTAACGGAGATGGATATAAAAAAAGCGCTTGATCTGGTGTGGGAAGTATTCAGCGAATTCGAAGCGCCGGAATATTCAAGCGAAGGCATAAATGAATTTAAAGATTTTATCGAGTATGGATCGATAATAAAAATGATGAACGGAAAAACGTTGAATTTTTGGGGATGCTATAAAGGCGGTGATATTGTCGGAGTGATTGCAACAAAAGGAATAGGGCATATATGTCTTTTGTTTGTTAAAAAAGAATATCACAGACAAGGCATAGCAAGAAGCCTGTTTGAAACGGTGCGCGATTCGTATGAGGACAAGGATGTAAAAGAGATAACAGTAAATTCTTCACCGTATGCTGTGCAAGTTTATCATCGCCTTGGTTTTAGAGAAAAAGACAGCGAGCAGGTAATAAACGGAATAAGGTTTACGCCCATGTCTTATGATATGCATAAAGTTTGATAGACAGCGCTTAATGTGTAATGTAATAAGTCAATATTATTGCTGTTAAAACAGATGCCTGTTATGGTATTATTATATATAAGTTCATTTTAGACGAGGAGGAATAGATATGAGTGATGCTTTTAAAGGTGCACTTCAGAGGGAAATGGTACCTTTCAGAAATGATATAGTGGGAAGTTTCCTAAGACCGACCGAGATTAAAGAAGCGCGCTTAAAATTTGAGAAAGGCGAGATATCTGCTGAGGAATTGAAGAAGGTAGAAGACGAACAGATAAAAATACTTGTTGAGAAAGAAAAGCAAGTAGGATTAAAAGGAGTAACAGACGGCGAGTTCCGCCGCAGCTGGTGGCATCTTGATTTTATGTGGGGACTTGACGGAGTAGATAAAGCAAGTATAAGCAAGGGTTATCAGTTTAACGATGAAGTTACAAGAGGCGAAACAGCCAGCTTGTCGGGCAAAATCAAATTTGGTGATCACCCGTTTTTAGAGCATTTTAAATATCTGAAGAGCGTTGCGGGAGAAGACGCTTTGCCTCGTCAGACAATCCCTGCACCGGTGCAGTTCTTGGCTGAACTCGATCGTAAAGATAATTTGGAAAAAGTAAAGCAGTTTTATGGTAGTAAAGATGAGATGATAGCCGATATAGTTCAGGCTTATAAAGATGCGATCATGGCTTTCTATAATTTGGGATGCCGCAATATCCAGCTTGATGACTGCACATGGGGTATGTTCTGCGATGCTAATTACAGGAATATGATGGAAAAAGCCGGCATTGACCTTGATAAGACTGAAGATATGTATGTTGAGATAAACAATGCCGCTATAGAAGGTCATCCTTCCGATATGATAATAAATACGCATGTCTGCCGCGGTAATTATCATTCCACATGGGCAGCTTCAGGCGGATATCAGCCTGTTGCAAAACCGCTGTTTGGCAAAGAAAACGTTACAGGCTATTATCTCGAATTTGACACAGAGCGTGCAGGCGATTTTTCACCGCTTAAAGAAGTAAGTGACGATAAAATAGTAGTTTTAGGGCTTGTTTCTTCAAAAGTGGGCGCGCTTGAAAACAAAGAAGAAGTAATAAACCGCATAAAAGAAGCTACAAAGTATGTGCCTATAGATAGGCTGTGCTTGAGTCCGCAATGTGGTTTTGCTTCTACTGAAGAAGGCAATAAACTGACTGAAGAGCAGCAGTGGAATAAATTGAAACTAATAAAAGAAATATCGGATGAAATCTGGAAATAAAAACGACTATTAACAGAAAAACAGCGGTATTTGTTATGATACTGCTGTTTTTCTGTTAAAAATATATATAGTATTTTTTAAAAACTAGGGATATAATTATTTAAGAGTACACTAATGATAGTGCGTCAGATCGTTTTATTTAGCAGCTTGCTGTTTCAAAATTTCATGTCCTCTCGTATTTTTGGTTATTAGGACTTTTCTTAAAGGAATCTGATTGGTTTTTGTTGATTATGAAGCGAAAAATGCTTTTGCTTGATAGTCTTTTTAATGCACAAATAATGCTCTTGATAGAGCAATTAAATATTTAATAGAGAGTAAGGTTTTTATATGGAAAATAAAGTTTCTATAGCTAAGCTGCGTTCAGGGTTTCCCGCTTTGCAGCATAGGAACTTTCGCTTGTTTTGGTTTGGGCAATGCATATCGCTTATAGGTACGTGGATGCAAAGCATAGGGCAGTCTTGGCTGGTACTTCAGCTTACTAATTCGGCTCTTCAGCTCAGTCTGGTAAGCACGATGCAGTTTTTGCCTATGATGGTGTTTTCACTTTACGCAGGACCTTTTATAGATAGATTCCCAAAAAGAAAAGTGCTTTTGATCACACAGAGCTGCCTTAGTATATTGGCTGCTATTCTTGCAACTTTGACTATCACAAACACAGTTCAGTATTGGCATATACTTACGCTTGCGTTTTGTCTGGGCTGCATAAATACGATAGATATGCCTACAAGGCAGTCGTTTATGGTTGAGATAGCTGGAAGAGAAGATCTTATGAATGCTATAGCGCTGAACTCAAGCATTGTCAATCTTGCTAGGATAGTAGGACCGGCTATTGCTGGCATAATGATAGGCCTAGTTGGTATAGCTGCTTGCTTCTATATCAACTCAATTAGTTTTCTGGCAGTCATAACGGGCCTTTGGATGATAAACGTTCCTGCCCGTGTCATCGAAAAGAAAAGATCTGCAGCGCCCAAAGATGTTATGCTTGACATAAAAGATGGCCTTCAGTATATAGGCAATAACCGAATAATAAAGCAGCCGCTATTGCTTTTGGCTTTAATAAGTACTTTTGTAATGAACTTTAATGTGCTTATCCCTGTTTTTGCACAGCAGAATTTAGGCCAAAGTGCCACAGGTTATGGTTTTTTGATGACATCTATGGGTACTGGCTCGTTCATAGGCGCTCTTACGCTTGCGGCTAAAAGCAAAGTAGGACCAAAGCTCAAGTACCTTGTTGGCGGAGCTTTTGGGATGTCGTTGTTTTTCTTCGCACTTGGGTTCGTAAAGATCTATTGGCTTGCGTGCATTACTCTGTTCTTTGTAGGCTTCTGCTCGATAACATTCACTGCGCTTGTCAATTCAACTATACAGCTGAACTCTTCAGACAATATGCGTGGCCGTGTAATGAGCGTTTATACGCTTGTGTTTGCAGGGGTAACTCCTATAGGCAGCTTGTTTGCAGGAAATATAACAGAATTCACTAGTGCGCCTGTATGCATGATAATAAGCGGACTTATAGGCATGGCGGCAGCTTCTTATACGATCTGGGTTCTCAATAAACATCAGCTTTTCAGCGACAAACCAATGATACATATGAAAAACATCGACCAACAACTTCAAAAAATAGAATGCAAACAAGAGGGAGATTAACAGATGAAATTTAATTGGTGTACGATAACAGTAGGGGATTTGGAACAGTCCGTTAAATTCTATCAGGACATAGTAGGCCTTGAAGTAGACAGAAGACAGAGAGGCGGCCCCGATACTGAAATAGTGTTTATGGGCAGCGGAGAAACAAAAATTGAGCTTATCTGTCATGGAAAAGGAAAGAAGTCCGAAATAGGCAAAGATATCTCTCTTGGCTTTGAGGTAGACTCTGTAGATAAAAAAATGGCTGAACTAAAAGAAAAAGGAGTAGAGATAATTGCCGGACCGATTAGCCCGAATCCGCATATCGTGTTTTTCTATGTGCTAGATCCAAACGGGCTAAGGATACAGTTTGCTGAAACAAAATAAAAAAAGCCGGAGCTTAACTGCTTCGGCTTTCTTATTTATGCATTATTTAAAATCTTTTAAAGCGGGATCATTTATCATATCCCTAGCTTTTTAAAGTCTTTCATTCATTATCTGGTTATGCTCATAGTCCCTATAATATCCTATAGGCTTCCAAGGCAGTCAATTTGTTATGCGGCAATGAGATCATTTTCCAGCTCTCAGGATATATCTGGCGTCTTATCATGCCATCATACATGCCTGTGGTTACGAAATTGACTTTGCTTGACAAAAAGGGATAAGGATAAAGCCATGAACAGCTTATGACAGGAGATGGAACCCATTCCCAAAGATCGCAGTTCCTATATGACATTGCTCTTAAAATGATTTTTGCCTGTTTTACATCAGCCATTATCATAATAAGATTAGGATCGAAAGTCTGTTTTTCAAGTTGAGCAAACTCAACATAGTTTACAAGACATTTGTCTATTGTGCTTATTTTCTTATATTGCCTTGCGTTTGCCTTGCTTCGTTGAACACTTCAAATGCAACGCATTGCTGTTCGCTTTCAGATATTATATCTTCGCCTCTTCCCCCATACCGAGGACATATTTGCCCATGCAGCTTTCGTTTTTTGTGATACAGATCCGGATTGCTCTGAGCCTCTTTGACCATCTGGCAAAGCGTAAGCTGTTTTTGAAGCTGCTTTACGTTCTCAGGCTTTGTAAGATTGAATTTAATACATATCGGCGGATTTTCAAAACTGAACTTATTAAAGATCGAAAGATCATTCATTTGTTTTTCCCTGCTTTATTCAGGCTGCCTATTCAAAATAAATTAAGAAGCCAGACGGCATGCGCTGGCTTCTTAATTTATAAAAAGGAATTGATTATATATTGTTTGCAAGCTCGTATGCATCCCATATAGCATACATAACGTTTGCGACTTTGTTTGCATCGCCTATCAGATGTATATCGTCTACCACATCTTCAAGTTCCTTGTAAAGAGCGTTTTCGCTAGCATATCCTACGCACAGTATTACGGAATCGGCAGGTATCTCTTTTTCTCCCTGAGGTGTCTTGACGATAAGACCTTTGTCGGTTGTCTTTACAGCCTGCGATGATGTAAGTACTTCTATGCCGTTAAACGGTATAAGAGCTTCAAGCATCTCGCTGTTTGCGTGACATAATGGAGCGTTGACAGCGAGTATCTTACCAAGTGCTTCTACTATAGTTACTTTCTTACCTTTTTCTGCAAGCCATAATGCGGTTTCACAGCCGACCAGACCGCCGCCTATTACTACTACGTTTTCGCCTGCTTTTTCTTTGCCAAAAAGGACATCTGAAGCGGTGAATACTTTTTTGTTGTCTCCAAGGCTGAATACCTTTGGAACAGAACCTGTTGCGACAATGACTGCATCAGGTTTTTCTACTTTGACTGTTTTGGCATCAGCTGTCGTATTGAGGTGAACAGGCACTTTAAGATGCTTTAATTGATATTCGTACCATTTAGCAAGTGCTATGTCGTCTTCTTTGAAATCAGGTGTACCGCCTGGGATAAGGTTACCGCCAAGCTGGCTGCCTTTTTCATAAACGACAGGCTCATGACCTCTTTCTGCAAGTACTCTTGCAGCTTCGCAGCCTGCGACGCCGCCGCCAATAATGAGTACTTTTTTCTTCTTGGTTATAGGATTAAGCGCAAAATCTTTTTCACGGCAGCATGCAGGGTTTACAGCACAGCTAAGTGCTGAGTATTCCTGTATACGGCCCATGCAGCCTTCCTGACACGACAGGCAAGGACGGATTGCTTCAGTTTTTCCTGCTCTCAGTTTGTTTACATATTCAGGGTCGGCAAGCAGCGGACGGCCAAGGCTTACTATGTCGCATGCACCGTCTTTGACTGCTTTGCTTGACATATCCGGGTTATCCATACGTCCTGCGCAGATAACAGGAACGTCTACTGCGTCTTTTACTATCTTAGCATAAGGTATATACAGGCCCTTTTTCTGGTACATTGGCGGATGACTCCACCACCAAGCATCATAAGATCCAACATCGACGTCCAGTGCGTCATATCCGTATGATACCAGTAGTTTTGCTGCTTCTATACCTTCAGGTATGTCACGGCCTTTTTCTTCGAACTCTTCACCAGGAAGAGCGCCTACTCTCCAGTCTTTTATAAAGCTCTTAGGGCTAAAGCGCAGTGTTACAGGGAAATCAGGACCGCAGACTTTCTTTATTTCTTCGACTATCTCACGAGCAAAACGCAGACGGTTTTCAAGCGATCCGCCGTATTCGTCTGTGCGGTGATTGAAGAAAGAAATAGCGAACTGGTCGATCAAGTATCCTTCGTGAACAGCATGGATCTGTACGCCGTCGAATCCTGCACGCTGAGCATTTTTAGCACCTTTGCCGAAGCTCTTTACTATAAGCTGTATTTCTTCTTTAGTAAGTTCACGGCAGATTTTATCGAGCCAGCGGTGTGGGATCGGCGAAGGAGCTACAGGCGGGTACTCACCCAGGTTTGTTGGGATTGTAACGCGGCCAAAACCGCCTGACATCTGCAAAAAGATCTTAGCACCGTAAGCGTGTATACGTTCTGTCATTTCGCGGGATGTGCGAACAAAATGCACATCGTTGTATGTAGGAGAAGGACAGTTTGGCATACCGTGTTCCTCGACCTCGTTATCTACGAAAGTAACACCGGTGATGATTAGCCCCGTACCGCCTTTTGCACGTGCAACATAATAGTCGCGGCCTCTTTCATTAAAGCCGCCTTCAGCGTCACCCAGACCCAAAGGTCCCATTGGGGCCATCGCAAAACGGTTTTTTAGTTCGACCTTACCGATTTTGACATGCTCAAATAAATTAGAATATTTTTGTGACATGTTATACCTCCTTCTATTATTAGATATCACTAAGTAATGATTAATTTTGCAATGCGATTTTTCAAGTATTGAATGCAGAATTAAAAATGAACATGTTCATTTTTTTGATAATATTTTATCATTACTCATATACTGTGTCAATGAACATTAAAGTAGTATACTCATTTTAATAAAAAATATGTAGCTAAGTCTTTATAAAATCAAGGGAAAGCCCGATATAAAAAGAGATGAAGCGGCTTTAAGTTTGTGTTACAATATCAATAACTTTTATAAGGAAGAAAATAAAATGAGATTTGAAGAATTATATGAAACAGCAGTCAAATCACTTAATCCAAGAAAACTTTCGAAAAATTCGGAAGCCGGGCAGGTCGCAGCTGCCATATTAACGGATAAAGGGAATGTATACACAGGCGTATGCATAGATACGCCGTGTTCGCTTGGCTTTTGCGCAGAAAGCGCCGCTATAGCTGCAATGGTCACGGCAGGTGAAAGCAGGATAGTTAAACTAGCTGCGGTAAACAGAAATAAAATGATCATACCGCCTTGCGGAAGGTGCAGGGAATTCATCTGTCAGATAAATGATGAAAACTATAAGTGTGAAGTCATGCTGGATGCTGGGGAAATAATGACAATAGAAGAACTTCTGCCTGTTAGCTGGTCTTAAAAAATATAAGTATTTATTAAGAAGGAATAGATATGGACGGTAACAAAGAGAATAAAAAGAAAAGAAAAACGAAAATATCTAAAGAATATGTGTTTCAGGCGGCGCTTGAGGTAATGGAGAAAAAAGGCTGCGAGAATACAACCATAAGAGATATATGCAAAAAAGCGGATATATCTATAGGGACGTTCTATAATTATTTCAATACTAAAAACGATATATTCTATGAGATATATAAAGCGGCTGACGATCTTTTTATAAACACTATGGACGATCTGAATTCCAAAGACAGCGCAGAAGAGAAGATAATATGTTATTTTAGACACTATGCCAAACTAAATACAGATACAGGACTTGAGGAACTTAAGCTTCTTTTCAATCCGAATAACGAGTGGTTTTTGACAAGAAGGACGATGCAGATCATTTTAAGCGACATAATAAAAAAAGGACAGGAAAATAACGAACTAACAAAAAGCATGACAGCTGACGAAATGGTCGAATACCTTTTTGTACTTATGAGAGGCATCTGTTACAACTGGTGCATAAGCAACGGCGGGTATGATCTGGAAGAGAAAATGATCTTGTATCTCAAACAGATTCTAGTATCGCTAAAGGTTTCCTAATGGTTGATTGTGATAAACAGGTAAACATGATACACTTAGCTTAAAATAAAAACATACCATCATGTTGGTTTTTATTACTGCCAATTTCAAGCCAATTAAAAATAGGAGTGTACTTTATGATCAGTATAGAAAATGTTTCCAAAAGCTATGCAAAAGGTGCAGTAAAAGCAGTAGATGATATTTCGTTAGAAGTAAAAGAAGGCGAAGTATTCGGATTCATTGGTCCAAACGGAGCAGGAAAGACAACTACGATTAAAATGATAACAGGCATTTTAAAACCGGACACAGGCAGAATAACGATTGCTGGACATGATATACAAAAAGATCCGGTCGAAGCAAAAAGGCGTATAGGATTTGTGCCGGATTCGCACGAGCTTTATGACAGACTTACTGGGATGGAATATCTGAAATTCATCGCGGACGTTTATGAGGTGCCTGAAACGCTTAGAAAAGAAAATATAGAGAAATATGCGGCAATGTTCAATCTTGAAGGAGCTCTTGATGAGCTTATAAAAACATATTCACACGGCATGAAACAAAAGATTGTACTTATAGGTGCGCTTCTTCATGAGCCGCCGCTTTGGATACTGGATGAACCTATGACGGGTCTTGATCCTAAAGCGTCTTTCGCGCTTAAAGAAGAAATGAAGAGCCACTGCGCTAAAGGCAATACAGTTTTTTTCTCGACACATGTTCTAGAAGTTGCAGAACGTGTTTGCGACCGAATAGGCATAATAGACAACGGCAGACTTATAGCAGTCGGAACGATAGACGAATTAAGGAATGGAGAAAAAGGCACAACGCTTGAAAACATATTCTTTAAGCTGACAGAGGCGGCAGAAGGCGGCGAAGTGTAATGAAAATGTTTTTTGTTCTATTAAAGGCGCAGCTTAACAACAGATATGGTATAACTGCGCTGAAAAGCAATTTCAAATATGATAAAAAGGCTTTTAGGAAACAAATAGGCATGCTTGCTGTTATCATGTTTACGATAGTATATCTGGTGGGCTTTTATAGCTTTTTAGCTTATAAATTATTTGCGGTTACCAAAGAGGCGGGTATGCCTGATATTATTCTGATAACTACGGTGTCGGCTTCAATGATAGTAATAATGCTTTTAGGACTTATCTTCATACTTGGCTTTTTGTTCTTTGCTAAAGACAGCGCGTTTTTAGCAACATTGCCCGTAAAGCCCACTACGGTCTTTGCAACAAAATTTTTTCAGATATATCTGAATGAGCTTTTGTTCTCAATGGCATTCCTTTTGCCGACGTTTATAATATACGGTTATTCGATGGGAATGAGTTTCCTATATTATTTAAAAGCAGTTATCGTAATACTGTTTATACCTTTTATACCTCTCCTTATTTCCTCTTTGCTGTCTATGTTGCTTATGGATTTTGTAAGCAAGACGAGAAGAAGAGATTCCGTGATGGTTGCAGGTGGTATACTTCTCATTGCTCTGATAATAGTCGGAGAGAACATGCTCATCGCAAGTGTACCGGAAAATGGCAATGCAAATTTCATTATGGCGATACTTCAAAGCCAGACAGGGCTCATAAACTTCTTGGGCAGGGCTTTTCCGCCAAGCGCGTGGGCTACCCTTGCTGTAGTAAAAGACAATATTAGCGGGTTTATTTCATTGTTAAGCTTCATAGGCCTGTCGGTTGCGCTCTTAGTCCTGACTATACCTCTTGCAGGCAAAATATATTATAAAGGTGCTCTTTCTCAGCTTGAAACAGCTAAAAAGAATAAAAAGAAAAAAGCCGTTTCGGTAGGCAAAAGCTCACCGGCTGTGGCGGTATTTATAAGAGAATGGAAAACGATACTGCGTTCTCCTACATATGCTCTTAATTCTCTTGCCGGCATGGTCATGGGCTTTATCATAATGCTTGCGCCTATGTTCGGAGGCAAACAGGATCCAGATCTTAAGGGACTGTTTGAACTGATAACAGGTCAGTACAGCGTAATTGTTCTATTGGCACTCGCTGGTCTTATGACGCTTGTTGGATCAATAAATCCTGCGGCTTCTACTTCGATTTCACGTGAAGGCACTGCATTTTGGATATCCAAAGTCATACCGGTCGATTACAGAACACAGATAACTGCGAAATTCTTTTTCGGCTACAGCATAGCGGTTGCTGCAGCTTTAGCGGTTATGCTAGGCGCTGTTATAGGTTTTGGGATCTCGTTTAATGTAGTATTAGGATCGTTTGCTATCTCGCTTTTAGTAATGATAACGATGACAGCTGTTTCGGTAATATTGGATCTTGTACGCCCGAAATTTGATTGGAATACTGAAACGGAAGCGATAAAACAGAACATGAACTCTTTGGCTGCGATGCTTGCAGACCTTGTAATAGTCGTAGCTTATGGTGGCTTAACATGGCTCATGTTAAAATTCGATATTGGGGACAATATAATATTGATAGTAGATCTGATTATTGCTGCAGTGACAGCTGTAGTATCATATAGGTATATGCTTAAATTTGCTGCAAGCAGATATCCGCAAATAGAATAGTAATAAATTGAACTCAATAAAAAAGCTTGGTACATACACCAAGCTTTTTACATATCCATTTTGTTTTGGAGGATAATTCGCACAAGAGAGCTTACTAATGCCAGAGTACCGTAAGCCAATACATATATTAAAGCGGAATCATTGTATATTATATAAACAGCCGGTAGAAATAAGATCGCGATACAAACCGGATAGAACCACTTAAAACCATATCTTGCAGTCAGTATATACCCGCAGGTTAATGCATACAAAGGATTTAACAGCAAAAGAGAGTAAAATAACAGTGATTTCGTTATGATTGGCGTGAAGAACATAGCTATTATAGGTATTCCATAATAAAAGACAATACCAAATATTAGCGCTATCACTAAACCTCTTTTTATCGGTCTCATAAAATTATCTCCTCTCTTTCCTTATTATATCATATGCACAGTATATAGATAAACTTAATGTATTTTAGCGCATAATAAGTGGTTTTCACATAAAATAAACACCCTCATATAATAAAGAGATAGAAAAGAAGATGGGGGTGTCAGATAGCATGTGTGGAGTAGCGGGTTATTTTGATTTTACTGATGATTTTATACGCGATTATGATAAAAATATATCTATTGCAAAGAACATGGGCAATGTTTTATCTCATAGAGGACCAAATGATTCAGGGGAATATGTAGGCAGACATGTCGCATTTGCACATACTAGACTTGCGGTCATTGATCCTGTGGGCGGAGCGCAGCCTATGATAAAAAAAGTTGACGGAAAAGAATATACGATCGTCTATAATGGCGAACTTTATAATACGGATGAAATTAAAAACGATCTTCTTGAGAAAGGATATAGGTTCGAAACAACTTCGGATACGGAAGTATTGCTTACAGCATACATAGAATACGGAGTAAATTGTGCTGAATATTTCAATGGCATCTTTGCCTTTGCAATATGGGACGCATACAAAAAATGCTGCATATTATGCAGGGACAGATTCGGCGTAAAGCCGCTCTTTTATACTATTATAGGCAGTACGATAGTCTTTGGTTCAGAGATAAAAGCGCTTTTTGAATATCCGGGTATAAGCCCGATAATAGATAGATATGGGCTCTGTGAAATTTTTGGACTTGGGCCTGCAAGGACACCAGGCTGCGGCGTGTTTAAAGGTATACATGAAATAATGCCGGGTTATATGGCATATTTCGATCCGAATGAAATGCGTATATATCCGTACTGGACTTTAAAGGCCATGGAGCATACGGACAGCTATGAAAAGACTGTGGAAAAAACAAGAGAGCTGCTTTTTGATGCTATAGAAAGACAGCTTGTTTCCGATGTGCCTATATGTACTCTCCTTTCAGGCGGGCTCGATTCGAGCATAGTTTCCGCCGTTGCCGCAAAGGTGCTTAAAGATGAAGGCAGGCAACTTGAGACATACTCGTTTGATTATGTAGATAATCATAAATATTTTAAGGCTTCATCTTTTCAGCCGGATGAGGATAGACCATTTGTGGATATAATGGTAAAAGCGATAGGCTCAAAGCATCATTATCTTGAATGCGATAACTTTGATCTTTTAAACGGTCTTTACCATGCGGTGACGGCAAAGGATCTTCCGGGTATGACTGATGTTGACTCTTCGCTCTTATGTTTTGCTAAGCAGATAAAAGAAAATCATGTCGTAAGTCTTTCGGGAGAATGTGCCGATGAGGTCTTTGGTGGGTATCCATGGTTTAGGGACCAGCAGGTATATGATACGAATGCTTTCCCGTGGTCAAAAAATCTTGATTTCAGAAAGCAGATAGTGGATCCAGACCTTTTAAAGAAACTTGATCTTGAAGAATATGTGAACCTTCAGTATGAAAAAACGATCGACAGAGTGCCAAAGCTGGCAGGCGAAGATAAACTCAGAGAAAGGCAAAGGGAAATAAGCTATCTCAATATAGTTTGGTTCATGACAACGCTACTTGACAGGAAAGATCGCATGACTATGGCAACGGGCCTAGAAGTGAGGGTCCCTTATGCGGATCATAGGCTTGTGGAGTATGTGTACAATATCCCATGGGAATATAAATATCATGATCAGCAGGTAAAAGGACTTTTAAAAGATACTGCAAGAGGACTGCTCCCAAAAGAAATAATAGATCGAAAGAAAAGCCCTTACCCAAAAACATACAACCCCAAATACGAGAAGATGCTCAAAGAACAGCTTGCGATCATAATGAAAGACAAGAGTTCTCCTATTCATGAGCTTATAAACAAAAAAACGCTTGATCAGCTTATGAATTCCGCTTCCGATTACGGCAAACCTTGGTTCGGACAGCTCATGGCAGTGCCACAGATGTATGCGTATCTTATCGAAATAGATTTTTGGCTCAAATATTATAACATTCAGATCCAACTATAAAAAAGGCGGTCATTTTCGATCGCCTTTTAGTTTCTTAAATATTTAACCTACATGAGGACTTAATATGACAGGCTGGATTTGTTCTTTATCCAGTGCATATTCAAGTGTAGGTATGATAAGATCTGTATGCGCTGTCATTGAATTCGGTTTGCCTTTGAAGTTATCCTGCCCGAATGGAACAAAATAAATATTTTTGGAATTTAGGAGTACACCTATGTTTTTTAAGTTGAAGGATAGTGCATCGTTTGTGGAAATGGAAATGACAAGAGGTTTTCTATTGCGCAGATGGCCTTTGGCCGCCATTAAAACAGGAGTGTCTGTTATGCCGTTTGCAAGTTTAGCGGCACTGTTGCCTGTGCATGGAGCGATTATCATGATGTCCATCATATTATTGGGTCCGAGAGGCTCTGCCTCTTCTAAAGTGACAACTGGTTTATTGCCTGTTATTTCATAAGCTTTTTTCAAAAAATCTTCAGCTTTTCCGAACCTGCTGTCTGTAGTCTGCGAAACGTATGAAAAAATAGTATATACAGTAGCTTGTTCTTTGACTAAGTTTTCTATCTCAGTAAATACCTTTTCATATGTGCAAAGTGATCCGGTTAGCCCAACGCCTATCTTTTGTCCGGCAAGCTTCATATTAATCACTACTTTCAATAATAATATCTTCAATGGCTTTGAACAATATTTCACCGGAACTTCTCGGTGAATATTTGCCAGGAAGAGAGGGGCAAAGGCTGGCATTTATCTTGAAAGCTTCTGCTGCGGCATAATCTATCCCGCCGGGTGAGGATGCGATATCTATTATTGTTACATCTCTTGAGACTTTTTTAAGTTCGCTTTTTGTAAGTATTACAGAAGGTATGGTATTGAAAATAAAGTCGCATTGGGGCAGCACAGATTCAAGATCGTCTAAAGGTAAAGTGTAGTAACCATAAGCGGCGGCTTCGGCTCTTGCATCTTTGCTTCTGGCTGCGATACTTACGCTTGCGTCTAATGAATAAAGTTTTTTGGCGAGTACTTTTGCGCATCTGCCAAACCCAAGCACAAGACAGCTGCTTTGATGCAGATTGACAGCGCTTTTGCTTATCGCTTCGGCTATTGCACCTTCCGCTGTCGCTATGGCGTTTAGTATTGCGATATCGTTTAGTGTCATAAAATCATGAAATTCTATATTATTTTTGATGCAATATTTTAATACGTTTTCAGGAATATTTCCGCCAAAAAGTATTGAATCACTTTTTATGCCGTTTAACAGATCGTCTACCTTTAAGTCAGCTAAAGCTTCTCTGCTTGTTATGTCTATCTGGTTTTTGGTAAAAGGAACAGGGCAAATGATGACAGTACTAACCAAAAGCGCATCTTTGAGCGAATCAGCACTCTTTGCATTTTCATTAAGCAGACCGCTTTTTAGTCCATAGACGATCGTTTTATATCCTCTTTTTATAAATTCATTTGCCATATATACTTGCCGCAGATCTCCGCCGATAATGGCAATATCATATTTTTCAGACATATTGTCGCCTCCCTTACCTTATACAATATGAAGCAAATATATATTGGTGCTAAATATGAAAGCCCAGGCAATGACTTATGCATTTGGCCTAATTGTAAAAACACAAATTACTTTTTATTAAAATAAGTTTTTTTGACTGCCAAAACAAGATCATGAAGGTATATTTTGGATTAATATCAGCGTTTTTGGGGTAATTATATTCTAACAGCGGATAATAGCGTTGTATGTAAAATACTGTTTTATATATGGTATAATATAGAAAAACGTATAGGAGAAAAAATATGGGTAAAAAATTATTTACTGAAAGCGATGCTAAAAAATATGGTGAAGAATTTGGCCTTAAATGGGACAAGTTCGATGCAAAGCAGTTAGCAGACGGTATGAATGTCGAATTGGAACATGGGCTTGTTGATCCTGAAACTAACGTAACCAATAATGATCCTGTAATGACAATGAAAATTGCTCTTGCTCATTTGAATGAATTCCCGGATTACTATATCCGCCTTGAAAAAATGGAAAAAGAAGCAGATGAGTTCTGGGGGAAAGAAGATTAAACAAAAGGCACAGATTGAAATCGCACAAGATAAGGGGGGCTGTGCTTTGAAAAAAACATGGTCAGGATTTATTATCGCAGCTGTGCTGGTTGTTTTATCGGTCGTATTTTTTATAATACAAAATACTATCTTTCATCAGCCTGAGGAAGCGGTGTTCCTATTCTTTCAGGATCTTGCGTTTTTGCCGCTCCAGGCATTGCTTGTGACGTTCGTTTTGGAAAGCGTGATCGAAACAAGAGAAAAGAGGGAAAGACTTGAGCAGATAAATGTACTGATAAGCGCTTTTTTTTCGGAAATCGGGCTTGATGCCATAAAGGCGCTCAAACCTTTTATTGTGAATATGCAAGGAGTTGCTGACTGCGTAGATATAAAACCGACTTGGAGAGATATAGATTTCAAAACGGCAGCAAAAGACGCAAGTTTATATAAATTTGAGGCAGACAGCAATTTGAGCGATCTCGAATCATTAAGGCAGGTGCTCTATTGGAAGAAAGATAATGTTTTGGCAATGTTTCAAAATCCTAATCTTCTTGAAAACAATAAGTTTACCAGCATGCTTTGGGCACTTTATCATCTGCTTGATGAATTGAGCAGCAGAAACGGTTATATATCGCTTCCAGAAACAGATCTGGATCATATATCGACTGATCTTGAAAGGGCATATAAGCTGCTTTTGATTGAATGGATATATTATATGAAGCATTTGAAATCAAAATACCCTTATCTGTTTTCACTTGCTATAAGAAAAAATCCATTCAAAGATAAAGATTCAGTGGTAATATATTAGATCTTTGTATCATAATTATTTAAACAGACTGCAAAAGATAATGCTGCAGTCTGCTTTGCTCTAAACATAAAAGGCATTTGAGGTACCGTAATGGATTTTAGTTTCCTAAAGAATTTTGATCCTGTTTTGCAGGCGCTGACAGCAACCGGGTTTACTTGGTTCATGACAGCGCTTGGAGCAGGTATGGTTTTCTTTTTTAAAACGATAAACAGAAAAGTATTGGATGGGATGCTTGGCTTTGCTGCAGGTGTAATGATAGCTGCAAGTTTCTGGTCGCTTCTTGAGCCGTCTATCCAAATGGCAGAAGCAGCAGGAACAGTCAAATGGGTGCCAGCTCTTATAGGCTTTTTGGCAGGCGGTACGTTTTTAAAATTTGCCGACACAGTCATACCGCATATGCATATGGGCACGGATATTGCTCCGGAAGGACCAAAGACCAGCCTAAGACGCAGCGTGCTTTTGGTTTTGGCCATAACGCTTCATAATATCCCTGAAGGTCTTGCTGTGGGTGTGGCTTTCGGGGCCGTAGCAGCAGGCTTGCCGACAGCGGCGTTAAGCGGAGCAATAGCACTTGCCATAGGCATAGGGCTTCAGAATTTCCCTGAAGGTGCGGCAGTGTCGATACCGCTAAGGCGTGAAGGCCTTTCAAGAACAAAAAGCTTTGTCTATGGTCAGGCTTCAGGTGTTGTTGAGCCGGCTTTCGGAGTCATAGGTGCGGCTCTTGTCGTTTCTATGCAGAGCATACTGCCATATGCCTTAGCGTTTGCAGCCGGAGCGATGATCTTTGTTACGGTAGAAGAGCTTATCCCCGAAGCGCAGACATCAGGGAATTCAGATATAGCTACAATTGGCACTCTATTGGGTTTTGCTGTTATGATGGTTATGGATATAGCGCTTGGGTGAGAGCGAATTGATATGGGAGGTAAAAAATGTTTTGTGATATGCATGTGCATACGGATTTTTCGTGTGACTCGGATGCAGAGATGAAAAAATACTGCTCCGTGGCAAAACAGAAAAAAATAGATGTGATCTGTTTTACCGACCACGTAGATTTCAATGCAAACGATGAAGATTATGGGTATTATGATGCTGTAAGATTTTTTGAAGATTTTAATGAGATTAAAAGCAAAACGGATGTTAAACTGCTTTCAGGCATTGAATTTTCCGAACCGCATCTGTATAATGAGCAGCTAAAAAAACTTGGCAGATATCCGTATGATTTTATAATAGGCAGTGTTCACTATGTTAAAGGTATGCTTCCATATTCGCAGGAAGCCAGAAAATATTCAACGGAAGAATTTTTTAATTTGTATTGGCAGGAGGTTTTGGAAAGCGTCGAAAGCGGCGGGTTTGACTGCCTTGGCCATATGGATTATCCCAAAAAGCATTATAAAGAACTAATTTATGATGAGCCTACTATTACTAAAATATTTGATGTGATGATAGAAATGGATATTGTTCCAGAAATAAACACATCTTCTCTTAGAAAAGGACTTATGGACACAATGCCGGGCTTGGATCTGCTAAAACTATATAAAAAAAGAGGCGGAAAGTATGTGACGATCGGCTCCGACTGCCATACAGAAAAAAATTTGGGCGAAGGGATAGAGCAGGCAAAAAAGCTTATGGATGAAGTCGGCTTAAAGCAGGTCATATTTAAAAAACGCAAAATGGAAATAATATAAATATATTATAATTTAAAAAAACATATAATATGGAGGTCAATATGGATAAGAAGATACTTGACCATTATTTAAGGACAGGAACATATACATATGCAGGCCCATATGCCGATTATTTCAGAAGCCTGCCTGACGATATAGCAAGGCTCGGCAATCTAATCTGCTCTCAAGTCATTCATAGAGTAACGCTTTTCCAAGAAAATACAAATGCGAATGCTGATCTCAGATACGGTGATATGACAAAATACCCGTGGTATAGGCTCAGATGTGAAGACGATGTACTGCTTACGGCCACGGCTATGACAGCAGAGCTTTTCAGACTTGATGAAAGAGGGTTTATAAGCGATAGAGACGTAAGCAAAAAAATAGTTGTTACATGCAGATATGTTTCTGTGCTTATGACGGCAATTCTGAAAGCAAAAGGCATCCCCGCAAGGTCCAGAGCAGGGTATGCACCCTATTTTTTGCCAGGAGTAAGTATGGATCATTGGATCAATCAGTATTGGAATAAAAATGAAGACAGATGGGTTACATTTGATGCAGATGGGTTTTTTGATGCAGATATTTTGGGATTCGATCAATTTGATATACCCGAAGGCAGGTTCGATTGGTCGGCAGAAGCATGGATTTCTATACGAAGCGGTAAAGAAAAAGGAGAGCATTTTCAATACGCAAGTGGTTTAAAATCGCTTGAAGCGGTCATAAGAGGAATATTCTATGATTTTCATTCGCTTATGAACAATGAAATTTCATATGAATTCCAGCCAAGCTATATAGATAAGAAATTCAGCAGCTTAACGGAAAAGGATCTAGCCGAGATAGATGATTTAGCAGAGCTTTTACTTGATCCTGACAAAAATTTTGATAAACTGATGGAAATTTGGGAAACAAAAAAGAAGTTCCGCATTTTAAACAGCCCGCTTGTGGGCGACGCAGATCAGAAACAATAGATATTGATTTTAGGCACCTGAGGATTATCAGGTGCTTTTTTCAGCCGAAAATTAACACATTCGTTCAAACTGGAAACATATTTTGTACACACTTTGTGGTTATAATCTTTAAAACGATAAGAATAAAAGTATATTGAATCAAAAATAAACAATGAGGTGTTCACTATTAAAAAGAATATTAAAATTATTCTGGATGTAATAATGACGATACTCTTTATACTGCTTTTAAACACCGTTGCAACAGGCATGGAGTTTCATGAGATCGCAGGTATAGTTATCTTAGCTTTATTCATCTTCCACAATCTTTTGAATCTGAATTGGATCAAAGGAATAACAAAAAACGTTTTCAAAAGAAAAGCAAATACTAAGACGATCTTCATGTATGTCCTAGATATACTGCTTACCATTTCTCTTACAGGGACAGTATTAAGCGGTGTCTTTATTTCAAGAGTCCTCTTTACTTCACTTAGTGTGCCGTTTACGGAATTTTGGGATGCGATACATTCTCCGCTTGCATATTTAAGTCTGATACTTATATCCATCCATCTTGGCCTTCATTGGCAGTACATAATGGCGTCTTTCAGAAAGATGCTTGGATTAAAGAAAGACAGCGTGATAAGAAGGCGTCTTTCAAGACTGGTTGCTTTAGTCATAGTGCTTTTAGGCATAAAATCATCGATAGAAAACAATATAGCGGGCAAGATAGTTCCTCAGCTTTCCCTGGACAGCGTAGGCACGGCAAAAGCAAGCGATACCACTATCTCCGCAGCTGATTTGGATGAAAACAGCGATGGAGTTCAGGTCGCTTCAAGCGTTACTGAAAGCACGCAGTCACTTGAAGATTATCTCGGATCGCTTCACTGCACAGGCTGTCATAAACATTGTTCACTTCTAAGCCCGCAGTGCTCTGTAGGCGTAAAGCAGGCACAGGAAGCAAAAACAGCGTATTATGCGTCGATCTCGGCTGCAGATACAGCCACACCAACTGCGACAGCTACAGCAGCACCGACATCTAAAGCAGAAGTAACTTCTACGCCAAATAAGACAAAAACAACGACATCAAGCGGCACTACAGGCACTACATCAGGTATGACAACACAGCTTTCGGTAATAAGCTGGACTAACAGCATGTTCGATACGTTTGCAGATTATGTGCCGATTATGGGTGTGTGGATAGCTGGAGTGCATTACTTCATTATGGCAAAGGAAAGAAGCAAAAAAGCTTCAGGTTAGTAAAACTACGTGCTGATAACTGAACCGGCATAAAAGTAAGACGCTATGTATTGACCTTATAGCCCGATAAAATCCCTCAAATGATATATATAGATTTTTTGAATAAAATAAATCATCTGAGGTACAGTATCAGCACTTTATATAAAAATTATAGTTTTAGGTTATTTATAAAACTATTTAACATAGATATTAGAAATTCTTCTTATTTTGGGAAATGTCTTTTAAAAAAGGAACAGGCAGCCTTGTGTCAGTTCCTTTTTTCGTGCATTTAAGCGGTTTACAAATAATTTTCTCGGTGTTATACTAATAAACAGTGGATGGAAAGAATAGCTGACCATTTACCTGTCAAAATTAAATTTGTTCTGAAAAGCAGCGGATACGTTCCGACTTTAAGACAGAGGATGTTTCATATTGAATTTCAACTTTATATTTTATTTGTTTAGAAATATATAAGTATATAAACATAAGCCTTTTGTCTAAAAGACAAAAGGCTTTTTTGATTTAATTCAAAGGAGAAAAAAGATGGAAAAACGAGTAGCCTTGATAGGCATCATTGTTGAAAACAAAGATTCTGTAGAAATGCTTAATTCGATACTTCATGACTATGGCCAGTATATCATCGGCCGAATGGGACTGCCCTACCGCGAAAGAGGCATAAGCATAATAAGTATAACGATGGATGCTCCGCAAGATACGATAAGCGCATTATCAGGCAAAATAGGACGTCTTAGTGGTGTGAGCGTAAAAACAGTCTATTCAAACGTCATATCAAAAGAATAATAGGGGGTTTTTTTCGTGGGACTTAATGATATGCCAAGTTCAGAACGTATACATATAGGCTTTTTTGGCAAAAGGAATGCAGGGAAGTCGAGCGTTGTAAATGCTGTAACTGGGCAGGATCTTGCCGTTATTTCTGAAATAAAAGGAACAACGACGGATCCCGTCAAAAAAGCACTTGAAATTTTACCTTTAGGGCCTGTGGTCGTTGTGGATACACCGGGAATAGACGATGAAGGCCAGTTGGGAAACCTTAGAGTCAAAAAAGCAAAGCAGGTACTTAACAGAATAGACATAGCGGTGCTTGTTGTCGATGCGGATCTTGGAATGGCAAAAGAAGACAGAGAATTAATTAAGCAGTTTTCAGAAAGAGATGTTCCGTATATAGTTGCTTACAATAAAGCGGATCTTATAACACCGCCTAAAAGCAGCAATGAAAATGAGATATATATAAGCGCTCTTAACGGCACGAATATTTATGAACTGAAAGAACGTATAGCGGCTCTCAAAAAAAACGCAGAAAAAGAAAGATGCATAGTAAGCGATCTTATACGCGAAGGAGATATCATAATACTGGTAACACCTGTTGATGAGTCGGCACCTAAAGGCAGGCTTATACTTCCTCAGCAGCAGACTATAAGGGAAATACTCGATTCACATGCAATTTCTGTAGTCGTTCAGGAGCAGGAACTGAAAAGCACTATAAATAATCTTAAAACCAAACCGCGTATGGTTGTAACGGATAGCCAGGCTTTTGGACGTGTTTCAAAAGATACGCCACCCGAAATCCCTCTTACATCGTTCTCCATTCTTTTTGCAAGATATAAAGGATTACTTGAAGCAGCTGTAAAAGGAGCTGCTATGATAGATAAACTAAAAGATGGAGATTATGTATTAATATCCGAAGGCTGCACACATCACAGGCAGTGCAACGATATAGGAACTGTTAAGATTACGGGATGGCTAAAAAAGTACACGGGCAAAAATCTTAATTTAGAATTCACTTCAGGTGGAGAGTTCAAAGAGGACCTATCAAAATACGCTCTTGTCATACATTGCGGAGGGTGCATGCTTACGGAAAAAGAGATGAGATACCGTCTTAAATGTGCAAAGATGAAGGATGTGCCTATGACGAACTATGGCACTGCGATAGCTCATATGCATGGAATATTGAAAAGAAGTCTGGAGCTTTTCCCGGACCTCTATGCACAGCTTGACTAATCCAAATATGTTTAGGAGTTTTTAAATGAAAAAAATAGCCATATACGGAAAAGGCGGCATAGGCAAATCTACTACCGCTTCTAATATTGCTGCGTCTATGAGCACTATGGGCCTTAAAGTAATGCAGATAGGGTGCGACCCAAAAGCCGACTCAACCCAGATGCACACACACGGGCAGGAAATAAAGACTGTTTTAGATCAGCTTAGAAACAGAGAAAAAGACATAACACTTGAAAATATGGTCAAAAAAGGGAATGACGGAGTAATGTGCGTAGAATGTGGAGGGCCTATCCCGGGAACAGGCTGCGCTGGACGCGGAATAATAACAGCGTTTGAAGAGCTGAAAAAACTGGGCGCTCTTTCTGTATATAAGCCCGATGTAGTTTTGTATGATGTCTTAGGTGACGTTGTATGCGGCGGCTTTGCTATGCCGCTTAGGGCAGATTATTCACGGAATGTCTTTATAGTTACTTCAGGCGAGAAGATGTCTTTATATGCGGCTGCAAATATAGCCTTGGCTCTTGAACATTTCAAGGGAAGAGGGTATGCGCAGCTTTCCGGGATCATACAGAACAGCAGAAATATAGAAAATGAAGATAAGCTCGTAGAGAAATTTGCAAAGGAAAACGGTGTGCCTGTAATTGGAGTTATCCCAAGAGAAGAGCTTATTACATATGCTGAAGGACTTCAAAAAACTCTTGTAGAGGCTTTCCCTGATTCTTCTACCGCCAAGCTTTATGAAGATTTGGCAAAAAAAATACTTGATCTGAGCGAGGATATAGAAGATGACGACATGTAAAGAGCAGCTTCAGTATTCTTCGCCCGCAAACGGCTCATGGAACCTTTCGCATATATGTTCTCTTATGCCACAGACCCATATACTTTTTGCGGTGCCTCTTGGCTGCTCGCGCATTATAAAACTTTCGGCACTTGAAAAAGGAATAGCGGACAGGTTTTGGACGCTGAATATCCAAAACCAGGATCTAGTTAGCGGCGATATAGAAAAAGTGATAATTGAAGGAGCAGTCCAGACGATAGAAAGGCTGACTAAGGCGGGCAGAAGACCAAGAGCTCTTATGATATTCGTAAGCTGCATAGATGAATTTATCGGCTGTGATCATGACGTGTTTCTTAGCGAGCTTAGAAAAAGATATCCGGATATGCGTTTTATAGACGGCTTTATGAATCCTATAGACAGGCATACAGACTTGCCGCCTATCGTAAACATTCAAAACAAACTGACAGCCTTTTGGGAAAGACCGAAAGTGGTAAAAGCGGTCAATTTTATAGGCAGTTTTCTGCCGCCCAATGAAGATAATGAACTTGTGGAATATCTTTTGAGTTATGGTTATAAAACGTGTCATATGTATACGCGAAGGACATTTGATGAATACATCGCTATGGGCGAAAGTGCTCTGAATATCGTAACGCATCCGGCGGGTGTTTATGCTGCAAAGCAGATTCAGGGTAGATTGGGTCAAGCTTGGAGTGAACTTTTCAGTTTTAAAACGACAGATGAACTGATTGATTCTTATAACAGAATCTGCAATATGCTTTGTATCCCGGCGCCGGATTTTATAAAACTAAAAAGGCAGACTTCGGATTATTTTATAAAAAAAGCCACGGAGTTTAGCGGATGTCCTATAGTAATAAGCGACTCTGCGACCATAAAGCCATATGCGCTTGCGCTGTACCTTTTAGATATGGGCTTTAGTGTTAAGATGATATTTGTGCAGGGACCTTCACCTATAGATAAACCGGATATGCTGAGGCAAAAGTATCCGGAAGTAAAGATATATAATGTCGACAGCCCTAAAACAGCGCTTATTTATAAAAGCAGAAAGTATGCGTTGCCTGAAGCGGTAGCTGTGGGGGAATTGGCGGCGTATATCTGCCGCAGCGAACATTATGTTCCGCAGATAGCTTTTTGTGAACAGCCTGGGTTTAGAGCACTTATAAAGCTTATAGATCAGATGGAACAGTCCATAAAAACACCAAGGCCGCTTGAAGACATACAGATACACGGGAAGGGGTGCTGTGGGCTATGAACAGACTGAGAATGTATCTCCCAAATCCTGCGCCTGATCTTGACGGAGCAAGCTCAATGCTTTTTGAAATGGGCGGTCTTGTTGTCATACATGATGCGGCAGGCTGCATTGAAAACTATACGGTCTATGAAGAACCAAGATGGTTTGGTGCCGATTCTTTGATTTTAAGCTCGGGTTTAACGCATATGGATGCTGTTTTGGGAGACGAAGAGAAGCTGATTTCACAAATTTGTGAAACCGTTGAAGACTTTAAACCGAATTTTGTCGCTATAGTAGGCAGTCCTGTTCCATATACGCTTGGGATGGATCTTGACGGAATGGCTTATGAAGTACAGCAGAGAATAGGTTTGCCTGCTTTTGCCGTGCCATGCGGCAGTTTTGATATATATGATACAGGAGCGGCAGATGCTCTGCAAAGGCTTATTAAATGTACTGCGCTTAAAGACACCATAAAAAAACCTAAGCACATAAATCTGCTTGGAGCTTTGCCTATGGACTTTAGCAGTGTTCAGATTGCTGCGCTTGTAAATATGTTTAAAGAATTAGGGGTAACGGCACACCCGTTTTGCATGGGTACCAATTTTGATGATCTTTTCTGCATAGCCGGCGCAGAACTCAACATCACTATAAGCTACAGCGGTATTAAAGCAGCGCGGTTTTTGGAAAAAGAATACGGTATGCCGTGGGTTTATGGTTTTCCATGCAATAAAAATCAGGCTGAGTGGCTTATAAAAGGCCATAGTATATGTGGCGCTGATAAGTTTCATTGTTCAAAAACAAAAAGCATGCACTGCCTTGTGCTTGGAGAGCAGATAGTGGCCAGTTCCCTTGCTGCTACACTTTGTAAAACGTATGGCTGGGAAGCATACGCGGGTGTTACGATGAGCTTTGAAAAAAGCATAGCCAATAAAGATACATTTCATCTTGAAGATGAAGAGGCGATCATAGAAGCCTTATCAAAGAAATGGGATATAGTCATAGGCGATCCACTATACAGGCTGTTGCCGAATGCTGAATATAATAAATGGTTGGAGATTCCTCACGCCGCTCTATCGTCTCATATATATAAAGACAAAGAGCTTAATGAAGGTTTAAATGATTTGAGTGGAATGGTTTACCGCTTTTATGAAAAGAGTAATTTTTATTTTTAAATATATTTACAAAAGGAAGGTATAAAATGATAAAGAAAATTTCCTTATCTATTGTTTCATTATTACTCTGTTTGTTGCTTGTATTAACAGGGTGCAGCACTCAGGCGTCTGTAACTTCAAGCACACCGGCGGGTACAAGCATGTCGACTCTTAACCCAAACGGCGAGCATACTGTAACCGATAACGCTGGCAATGAAGTCACTGTGCCGAATACTATTGATCGAATTGCTATAATTTCAACTATGCCTCTAGCTTCAGTCTACTGCATGTTCACAGGCAGCGCTGATAAGCTTGTCGGTCTGACACCCTCATCTAAAAATTCATGTGTCAACTCTATGCTTATTAAGATTGCTCCAAAGATAGCGGACGTTTCTACGGGTTTTGCAACAGGTGATGCTGTAAACACTGAAGAAGTATTGAAGCTCGATCCTGATGTCGTTTTCTATAATACGGACAATGCAAGCGATACAGCTGCAGCTGAAAAACTGCAAGGCATGGGCGTACCGTGTGTTGGGTTCAGCACGACGCTTGACGAAGGTGATGTAATTGAAACAGTCAATTCATGGGTAAGCCTTATTGGAGATGTGCTTGGAGAAAAAATAACAGCCGACAAATTCGTGGCTTATGGCAAAGAAATAGAAAATATAGTTAATGAAAGAGTTTCTAAACTGTCTGACAGCGAAAAGAAATCCGCAGTTATAATAACAAACTATACAAGCAACGGCATTATAACGGTTGCCGGCAATACATTTGGTCGCTTTTGGCTTAAATCGATAGGCGCTGATAATGTTGCTTTAAGCATAGAGCAGAAAGTAGCAAATGTGAATCTTGAGCAGATCTATGCTTGGGATCCTGATGTAATATTTTTAAACAGCTTCAGTGCGTTTACTGCTGGCGATATCATAAATAGCACTGCCGTAAAAGGGCAGGATTGGAGCGGACTTACAGCAGTAAAAAACAAAGACGTATACAAAATGCCCATGGGCATGTACTATTGGTTCCCGCCATGTTCCGACAGTCCTTTGGCGCTGCTCTGGATGGCCAAAACGCTTTACCCCAATCTGTTTCAAGATATAGATATGAATAAGGAGATAAAAGACTATTATAAAGACTTTTATGGTATAACTCTTACAGATAGCGATCTCGAAACGATATATAATCCGCCGGCAGCTTCGGCTATGCAGTGATAGAGGTATAAAATGCTTGAACACGTTAAACTGCCTGACGGCTTAAAAACAATATCGGATCATAAAGTGCTTTTTTATACGCTGCTTATGTTTCTTCCGATAATAACAGGATTCATTTGTATAGGGATAGGCCGCTATAGTGTGCCTTTGCAGGACACGGTGAACACGATATTGGCTCATTTAAGAGGGCAGGCTCTCAGTAGCTCCGATCAGATAGATAAAGTTGTCTGGAGCATGAGGATACCCAGGATATTGCTTGCGCTTTTGGTAGGTGGCGGACTTCCTGTAGCGGGCACTGCCTTTCAAAGCCTGTTTTCAAACCCGCTTGCAACACCTGATACGCTTGGTGTTGCGGCAGGAGCAAGTTTTGGAGCGGTTGTTGGACTATATTTTAATATAAACCTTTTAGGTGTGCAGTTTTTGGCACTTTTAACTGGATTTTCAGCAGTTGCGCTTACATATATCATAGGGATGAGGAAAGAGAGCAGAGAACAGATTGCGATGGTCGTTTTGGGCGGCATGGTCATATCGTCCATCTTTTCTGCGCTTGTGTCGCTTATTAAATTCATTGCCGATTCGGATTCCCAGCTTCCATCTATAACATATTGGCTTATGGGTAGTCTTTCTTCTGCGAATTATTACACGCTAATGCTCGGTGCACCTTTTATTATAATAGGCTGTGTACTGCTTTTTAAGCTTAGATGGCGCATTAACATACTCTCTCTTTCAGAGGATGAGGCGAGATCGATGGGTACTAACATATTGCTTCTGCGGTTTTTGACTGTGCTTTCTTCCACTATGATAACTGCCTCGTGTGTTTCCATGTGCGGGCAGGTAGGATGGGTAGGCTTGCTTATACCGCATATCTGCCGCATGGCGTTTGGAAGCGACAATACGGTACTGGTGCCATCCTCAATAGGCTTTGGTGCAACATTTATGGTAATCATAGATACTGTTGCAAGAAGCGCAACAGCAAGCGAGGTACCGATTTCTATATTGACAGCTCTTATCGGTGCGCCGTTTTTTATAGCACTGCTTCGAAAAAGCGGAGGTTGGAGCATATGACGTTTTCAGTAAAACATGGATATTTTACATATAAAAATTCAGATTTGCCTTCGAAAAAAATACTTAAGGATATCAACTTCTCTGTTAAAAAAGGCGAGCTGATCTCTATACTTGGCCCAAACGGCGTAGGAAAAACAACACTTTTAAGATGTATGATGGGTTTTTTGCGCTGGACAAAAGGCGAAAGCTATCTTGACGGCAGAGACATAAGGACATTACCGCCTAAACAGTTGTGGCAAAAGATTGCCTATGTTCCTCAGGCAAGAGGAAAAGCAAGTTCTTATACGGTAGAACAGATGGTGCTTATGGGAAGAAGCAGTCATTTCGGTATGTTTTCCAAGCCGAGCAAAGAAGATAAGCAAATTGCTTTAAGTGCTCTTGAACAACTGCGTCTTACAAAGCTTGCAAAAAGAAAATGTTCGGTGCTAAGCGGCGGAGAACTGCAGATGGTGCTTATAGCAAGAGCTCTTGCGGCCGATCCAGAAATACTTATACTTGATGAGCCAGAATCTAATCTGGACTTTAAAAACCAGCTTATCATAATGGAAACGATACAGACTCTTTCTAATAAAGGCATCTCATGTATATTCAATACTCATTATCCCGACCATGCGCTACAGTATTCAGAAAAAGCACTATTGCTTTATTACGACGGCGAGCATGCCTTCGGAGATGCAGGGCAGGTAATAACGGAAAAGAACTTAGCGGAAGCGTTCGGGGTAAAAGTGCTTGTAAATGAAGTAGAAACACCTTACGGGCAGTATAAGGATATTTTGCCGATGTATGTGCTGCCTGAATCTTATTAGTTATTATATTAAAAAAAGCTGTACGCTTTAGTACAGCTTTTGATTACATTTCAACGGGTGTAAGCATGTTTTCATTTTAAGATTTCACTGCTTTTTGACAGAACACTCAAACATACATATAAACGGCAAAAACCTCTGTGCTATTTACAGAGGTTTTTTGCAAGGGTGATTAGAAAAGGTTGGTGCAATTACTTATTTTTATATGATTATTTTGTGCTTTTTAAATATGTATTTATACATGCATTTTTTGTATTAAAAAAGCTCCCGTTCCTAATAAATAGGGACAAGAGCTAATATCCTGCGGTACCACCCAAATTGACCTTTCGGTCCACTTAAAATGTACAATTCATACATTCTTACTTGATAACGGGTTAAGATCCCTTCAACTGCTACTAGGCAAAACTGCTTTTCGGTTGCCCTCATAAGTCCATTGGGTAAAACCTGCATTACCGCATTCTCATCAGTGGCGGCTCTCTTAAAATGCATTAGCTTACTTACTACTCTTAATCATCGGTTAAAATATTTAATTAAACGTATTATAGTTTATCCATAATTAATTGTCAAGGCTTTTCATTGTTTGATGAAAAGTAAGCATGACATATGCTTTTAAAGATGTTATCATGTGGTCGTGTAAAGCATACTTTACATAGGAGGACTGGCTTTGAAAAAACTGACTTGAAGGATAAAAAGATAACTTAGGATAACACAGGAAGATCTTGCAGGCAAATTGGAAGTTTCAAGACAAACGATTATATCTTTTCAAAAAGGCAGATCTAATCCTTCTATTATTTCGGCTTTTAAGATAGCAAGACTAGTAGTATTGAAGTCATTTTTATTTATGAGGGAAGTGAAGACAATAGATAAAAAAATGATATTAATAGATCTGGCACTTATTTTAATAGGAGTGGCAGTGAATAAGCGGGTTTATTTTTTATAGTGAAGCTCAAACGATTAAGATGATTTCCTGTTTGTGTATAGGGTGTTTAGCAGTTGCGCTTATGTTTGGTATAGGCGGTTTTTAAGTCGCTTATTCTGTCAAAAGCTGAAGATGAATGAAAAAACGCAGAAAGAATATTGAAGCGGGCGATGAGCGCAATATTTGCATAAGAGAAAAAGCAGGTACTGTGTCAAACCGTATAATGGTATATGTTATAACGGTTTTTGTGCTTATACTTGGGTTTATGACAGTACCTAAGATTATTATTATACTGGCTGCAGCCTTTTGATCGTTCAAATGCTGCTTGGGATTTTTCTTTCTAATTATAATTCAAAAATAATGTTATGCTTGAAAAATACAAGAAAAATAATAAAATAGTAATGCAAAAATAAAAACACAGTCCCGGTTGGTAGTCCGGGCGCGGAGCGATCCGTAAGTAACCTGCCTCCTGAGGTTGTCCGTTTTTTGCAAGTTTCATTTTTCAGGAGGAAGATATGGATGTTTCATGTAAACTGACGGTCTGCTATGAAGAACCTTTTTGGATAGGTGTATATGAGCTTATAGAAAAAGACAAGTTTAAAGCGGCAAAAATAGTATTCGGCTCAGAGCCAAAAGACTACGAAGTGCTGGAAGCTTTCCTAAAAAACAGAGATGCTCTTAAATTCAGTCCTTTAATCGAATTTAAACAAAAGGAAAAGCAGAAATTTAATCAAAAAAGGATGCAGCGCGAGATAAGCAGGCAGCTTACTAAAAGAGGTGCCGGAACAAAAGCTCAGATAGCTCTGAAAATGCAGCACGAGCAAAACAAATTGCAGAGGAAAACGTATAAATGCCTTAAAACAGAAGAAGAAAAAAGCCGCAGATACGAACTTAGCAGACAAAAAAAGAAAGAAAAGCAAAGAGGCAGATAATTGCTTCTTTGTTTTTTTTGTAGAAATCATAAAGTTAAAAAATTGTTATCTGCATAGCGTATTAAGAACATAAAACATGCATAATAAGCTTGCTCCAAGGTTATACTACAAAAGATTTTAATGCTGGAGCAGTGTTATGATTAGATATTTGATTAAGAAAATTAAAGCTGCGGTAATATACAAAAACAGCAAAGAAAAAGAACAAGAGATAAATGTTGATCCATTTAAGCTTTCTTCTAGTATGAGTGAAAATGTAAGCAGACTGAAAAAGATCTTAGGTGACAGCAATGACGTTGTCATACGGGATTTCACGTGCGGGCCGCACAGAAAAATGAGCGTCACTCTTATTTATATTGACGGTTTAATAGACAAAAGGGTAATAAACGATGATGTAATGAAACCGCTTATGTATGAAAGCAAATTCAGCATATTCGAAGACAGTGAGCATATTTTTGATGCCCAAGAATTCAAAAGGATCCTTGTTTCAGCCGGGGACGTAAAAGAAACGGATTCTTCAGAAGAATTGCTAAACGGCTGCATGTCTGGAGATGCAGCACTTATAATAGACGGTTTCGATAAAGGGCTTATTATAAGTTGCAGAGGCTGGGATATGCGCGGAGTCGAAGACCCTCAAACAGAGTCCGTTATACGCGGACCTCGTGAAGGTTTCAATGAGAACTTGCGCACAAATACGGCGCTTATAAGGCGAAAAATAAAAGATCCAGCTCTTACTTTTGAAGTAAAGGAAATGGGCAAAAGAACAAAGACTAACGTATGTATAGCGTACATAAGAGGAATAGCAAATCAAGATCTGATCGATACGGTCAAAGAGCGTATGGATAAGATTGACACGGATGCTATTTTGGAGTCAGGTTATATAGAACAGTATATAGAAGACGCACCATATTCTATTTTCCCTACTTTGGGATACAGTGAAAAGCCTGATGTCATATCGGCAAATCTACTTGAAGGGCGGGTCGCAATAATAGTTGACGGGACACCGTTTGTCCTTACTGCGCCGCTTATGTTCATTGAAACATTTCAGACAGCTGAAGATTATTATGCTCGTCCTTATTATGCGAGTGCTGTTCGTATATTGCGTTTTATTTCTTTTGGGATAAGCGTTTTAGCTCCGGCAGTATATGTAGCGCTTGTAGCTTTCCATCAAGAATTGATACCAACGCCTTTACTTTTTACTATGGCAAAGGCAACGGAAGGCACTCCATTTCCGGCGGCGATTGAAGCTCTTATCATGCTTATAACGTTTGAAATCTTGAGAGAAGCTGGCGTAAGGCTGCCAAGACCTATAGGTCAGGCAATAAGCATTGTAGGCGCTCTTGTTATGGGGCAGTCGGCAGTATCAGCAGGAATAGTGGGTACACCGATGGTCATAGTTGTTGCAATAACTGCTGTTGCTAGCTTTGTTGTGCCTGAACAGTCAGACGCTGGTGCCGTGTTAAGATTTTTTCTCTTACTTTTGGCCTCGACAATGGGCGGATTCGGAATAACGATGGGGCTTCTTATCGTGCTGATCCATCTTTCATCTCTTGAATCTTTTGGCACTCCTTATCTATCTCCGCTTGCACCTATGAGGATGCCGGATCTGAAAGATTCCGTGATTAGAGCACCGCTTAGAAATATGATAACAAGGCCTTTAGGACTTGCAAGACAAAACCCAAAAAGGCAGAAAAAATTTGAGCCTCCGTCCCAAAAAAACTCATAAAAGTAAAAGGAGTAAAATTTATGGGGAAAAAGGCAAAACATTTTATAAAATTGGTTGCGCTTTTGCTGAGTGTTCTGATGGTGAGCGGATGTTGGAACAGCCGTGAGTTGGATGAACTGGCTGTGCTTATGGGTGTTGCTTTGGATAAAAGCTCTCAGGAAGGGATGATAGATATTACTTACCAGGTGGCGCTTATCTCTGGAGGGGGGACTTCAGATAGCTCAGGTTCTGCTTCGCAGGTATCAGGAAGTGAAACGTATTGGAATATAACCGGAACAGGGACAAATATTTTTACGGTATTAAGAGATTTGACACACAAGTCCAGTCGTAAGCTATACGCTCCTCATACTCAGGTCGTTATTATTGGGAACGATCTGGCTAAAGACGGTATCAGGGATTATCTTGATCTGTTTTTGCGCTATCACGAAATGCGTTTGACTATCTATATATTGGTTGCTAAAGGAAGAGCAGGTGATATTTTTAATATTAAGCCTAAGTTTAGTCAAATAACATCGCTTAGTATTTCACAATTAATACAAAATCAAGGAGCGTCATCAGAAACGCCTCAAGTTAGGATAATGGATTTTCTAGAAAGACTCCTCAGCGGAACAACGGCTCCTATAGCTCCGATTATAGAAGCATCTGACAGCGAAGGCAGTAAAGTAATAGAAGTAGCTGGTACAGCGGTCTTTAAGCAAGATAAGCTTGTTGGTGAGTTGGATAATACGGAAACAAGAGGCCTTTTATGGGTTCTCGGAGAAGTTAAAAGTGGAGCTATAACTGTAGATGCGCCCGGAGGGAGCGCTGAAATAGAGATCTTAAGTGCTCAGAGCGACGTTAATGTTGAAATAAATGACGATGGAAGCATTACTGCTCATATTAAAATAACTGAATCAGGAAATATAGCAGGGCAGAAAGGTTCTGGAGATCTGTCAAAACCTGACGCTGTTGAAATCCTGGTTAAAAACGTACAGAAGAATATAGCTAATGAAGTGCTGTTATCTGTTCAAAAAGCTAAAGAGCTTGGTGCGGATACATTTGGCTTTGGTCAAATGATATATAAAAAATATCCGTCTCAGTGGGAAAGCATGAAAAACAACTGGGATGAGCTATTCAAAAACATTAATGTAGAGGTCGAAGTGGAGGCTTCCATTAATGGATCCGGAAGGATCAAAAAACCTGCATATCCTTCAGAGGAGGATTAAGCAGTGACGCTATCATTATATAAAGAACAAATCAAATCTAAACAGCTGTTTTCCTCTGCTGAACGCTATCTTAAAGGCATAACAGTGCTTATGTTATTTGTAAAACTTGTTGTGAAAAATCATACATTGGTTTTTATGTCGGCAGGGCCTGCCGCAGGACTCTTTATTGCTTGGATAGTAATGACATTTGTTAAAAGCTATCCGTTAAAAACACTTTTTGCGATTAACGATATTGTTTTGGCACAAAAAGCAGGCAAAGCAACATCAATATTTATCTTGCTTTCCTTTTTGGTTCTCTTATTATTGTACATTAGAAAAGTAGGAGATCTAATCTTCTGCTTTTCTGTGGCTTTGCTTTTGGAAAAGTCATTATATGTTTTTTGCAGATCTCATGTCTGCATTGATGCTTATTATAACAAAATTGCGAGAGTTATTTAAAAAACGTTAAAGGGGTAGAGTATGATCGCTTTATTATTGATAGCCTTTATGATAATCGCATATGTCAACGTTCCGCCATTGATTAGGGAAAAGCAATGGCATGATCTTATTGTGTATTGTGCTTTTTTTACGGCAGCATTGACACTTTCTGTGCTGTTAGTTTTGGGAGTGAATATACCAAGCCCGATAAAAGGGGTTCAATATGTTATAAAGGATATATTGCATTTAAATTACAAATAGCTCATTTAATAATATAAAACCGGAGGTGAGGTTTATATGGCTAGTACAACTGATATAACAAGTAAACAGTTAACATTTGCAGTTTCGAGTTTTATATTTGGTTCTACTCTGTTGGCGTGCTTTGTTGTAGGGGTTTCTAGGCAGGATACGTGGTTTATTGTTGTAACGGGTGCAATAGTCGGCATAATCATCTCACTTATATACCTTAATCTAATGGGCATATATCCGGACAAAACCATAGTGGAGGTAAACGAACTTGTATTTGGCAAGGTACTTGGAAAAATAATTTCTGTATTATATGTGTTCTACTTTTTTACAGGAGCTACTTTAAATGCAAGAGATCTTGGGAATTTCATCACCGGTTATATTATGCCTGAGACGCCTATAGTGGCTGTATTAATACTCTTTATAGGCATATGTGCGCTTGCTGTGTATCAAGGTATAAACACTATAGCTCGTATTAGCGTTCTGGTTTTTTTTCTATATTTGCTGGGTTTATTATCAAGCTTTGTTTTGCTCATAAAAGAGATGGACTTCAGCCGTTTATTACCGAGTTTTACATTACCTCTAGCAGATTACATACAAGCTACTCATATCATTGCGGTCATACCTTTTGGTGAAGTGATAGCCTTTACAATGGTTTTTAAGAATATTCAGGATAAAAAGAAAATAAAAAGGTCGTTTATACTTGGTATAGTGATAGCTGCTGTTGCGATGATTATGATTTCAATAAAAGATTGCGCTGTTTTAGGTTCGGTCGGTCAAATGATGCTGCAGCCGACATATCAGTCAGATACGCTTATAAGCTATGGTGATACTCTTTCAAGGGCAGAAGTTATGTTTTCTTTTATTTTCGTAATAGTTTTGTTTTTTAAAGTAAGCGTTATGTACTATGCTTTTGCTTATGGAATCAAGCAAGTATGCAAAGTACAGTCATATAAACCGCTTGTTTTGCTGCTGGGTGTAATAATTATAGTCGAGGCTATATTATTGTATAGTTCCGTTGCCGAAAATCTATATTTCGGCCCTAATATAGCACCTGCATACGTTACGCTGTTTGCTGCAATATTGCCGGGGATAACATTGATAATAGAGAAAATAAAATGCACATACCTAAAGAGCAGAGATAAAGGGCTATTAAAATCTTGAGAATGCTTATTGTAATTACTTCTATAAGATTATTAACTGTCATATGTGAAAAAACTATGCAAATTTATCGGCGCATATGGGTTTTATGGCTAATACATAGCGCACAAAGCATGCTCTCATTATGCGGTGCAAAAGAAGGTGAAATTTGTGGAATCAGTATTGAAGAACAGTGCTATAGCAAGTAAACAGCTGATATATGCGGTAGCTTGTTATATCTTGGGCGGAACGCTTTACATGTCCTATGCTGTAAGTATAGCAAAACAGGATACCTGGCTGATTGTTATACCTGGCTTTTTGTTGTGTGTTTTTTTTGCATGGATCATCATTACTCTTTCACAAAAATTCCGAGGGAAAACGCTTATAGAGATAAATGATATTGTTTTCGGGAAAACGATCGGAAAGATATTTTCAGCCTTTTATCTGTTTTATTTTCTGATAAATACTTGTCTGGACATAAGAGAGATAGGAAATTTCATAAGTAACTATATTATGCCTGAAACTCCTATAATTGCAGTAATGACTTTTTTTACCACCGTGTGTGCCTATGCTGTGTATAATGGTCTGCATACCATATTAAGAAACAGTTTTTTATTAGGAGCGCTTATGCTCATGATAATTATTATGGATACCATATATCTTTTGCCTGAAATAGATTTTAATCGGTTCATCCCGTTCTTTACTCAGTCTGCAGAGGATTATATACAAGCAGCACTGACAGTAGCTACTATACCATTTGATGGGCTTATAGCTCTGCCAATGATATTACCGTATTTTAAAAATGCAAAAGATTACAAAAAACCGGTTTTCATTGGGATAGCCGTGGGAGCAGTAGTTTTACTCATTATAGCAGTAAGAGATTGGGCTGTGCTTGGCAATGCCTCTTTAATTGCAGCTATACCGTCTTTTGAGGCTTTAAGACTTGTCAAAATAGGAAAGGTGCTGACAAGGATGGAAATTTTTATCGCTGCTATGCTTATGGCTATAAGGTTTTTCAGATGCTCGATTCTTTACTATTGTTTTGCAAAAGGGGCAGCTCAGCTTTTTGGGTTAAAATCATATAAACCATTTACAATCTTAATAGGAGTAATTATGGTATGTGTTTCAATTATTTTATACAGTTCATTGGCAGAAGGAGGGTATTTTAGCGAATCCGTAGGCGCGCAGTATATACTCTTTTTTGTGTTTTTGCTTCCTTTAGTAACAGTAGTGGTGCTAAAACTGAAATTCAAAAAACATAAAACATAAATTTAGGAACTTGGTTATTATCACTTAATAATAGAGAAAGGGAAAAGAGATTTGAACGACAGAAAAATAACAGGTAGACAGCTTACGTTCTCTGTGGCCTGCTTTATACATGGCTCTACTTTATTATCATCTTTCGTAGTAGGGATAACAAAGCAGGATACATGGGTTGCTGTTTTAATGGGATTTCTAATAAGTATGATACCTGCTTTTATGTATATAACGCTTGCAAAGAAATTCTCTGGCAAGAACATAATATTTATAAATGAGATAGTGTTTGGCAAGGTTTTAGGGAAGTTCATATCTGCTTTGTATGTGTTGTTCTTCTTTTCTCTTGTTTTTCTAAATACAAGAGAAGTAGGCATGTTTGTGACAGGCTATGTACTGTCGGAAACACCATTGGCTGTTGTTTCAATAATGCTAATGGTAACATGTGCATATGCGGCAAACAAAGGGATAGTACCTCTTGCAAGGATCGCGTTTTTATGCATGGCCTTAATGATTGCTGTAAAGGTGTTAAGCACTGTGCTTCTTATCCCGCAAATGGATTTAAGCAATTTTGCGCCTTCTTTCACTCTGCCTTTAATAAAATATATACAATCGGCACATACAATTGCTATATTACCTTTTGACGAAGTAATGGTATTTCTTATGATTTTTCCATATGTTGAAGAAACATCAGATATTGGTAAATCATTTATAGGAGGCATAGTAATCGGCTTTGTGCTTATGTTCATTATTTGCATAAGAGACTGGGCAGTATTTGGGCCGATTTCTCCTATACTTTCTCAGCTGACATTTCAGACAGCGCGTATATTACGAATAAGCGACATTATAAACAGAACGGAAGTCTTTTTTGCTATAGTATTGTTTGTGCTGCAGTTCTTTAAAATTAGTATACTGCTTTTTGCTACAACTCTTGGAGTGGCGCAGCTTTTTGGGCTTAATTCTTATAAGCCAATTGTGCTTATAGTTGGTGCCATATCCGTATGCTTTTCTATTATAGTTTGGGATTCCGTAGCTGAAAGCGTTTATTGGGGAAGCAATGTTGCGGCTGTTTACAGTTCGTTTTTTGAAGTTGTCTTGCCGGCGATGACTCTTCTGGTAATTCTGATCAAAAAAAAATCCAAGAAAGCAGAAGTTGCTCCAATATGAAAAAACTGCTTGCATTATGCAAGCAGTTTTGTGTTCAATTAACGCGCAAAACATGAATCGTATAATATTTCTATGCTCTTTTCATCTGTATCTTTTAGCTCGTTTATAGAGTTTATAATAGTCTTTTTTGCAAGATCATAGTAACCGTTGCTATAATAAACCTGAGCAAGAGAAAACAGTACTTTGTCTGAATTTATATAATTATAAACATATAATACTTTTTCAAATGTATCAAATTCTTTCGTTTTGATTATCATATTGAGGAACTCTGAAAAAATGTCCAATATATTATCTATATTTTTATCGCCTATTAAAGCGTTATCTTCTTTCTCAAATATCACATTATAAATTTGGGTATAAACTTTGTATGCACTTTCTCCACAGTTCTCATTTATAAGAGGAAGCACTTCTTCTGTTTTTTCAGGAGCTGTTAAAAGTAGTGAAGCAAACAGATAGAGGGTACTGCTTCTGGTTATATCAGGCAATATCCAAGATAACTTTTTTTCAGTTATTGCAAGTTCATAAAATAATGCACTCGCTTTTTCGTATTCACCTGTATAATAAGCAAGCTTGGCTGATAAAAGTTTTTTTTCTATATCATAGCCGTCATTATTTAACAGAATATTGATGTATTTATCCGCAGCGGTATAAAGCTGTTGCTCGATAAAGACATCTGCTAAAACCAGCAGATTAGGTAAATGAGCTATATTGTTAAAGTACGCAGCCAGATTTTTTTCAACTGCTGCCTTATCGTCATATATTTTATTTAAAGCTTCGCCTATATAATAAAGAACGAAATATAAAGTATCATCTATAGTTATGAGCTTGTTGAAACATGCAAGCGCCTTTTCATAATCACATAGCTTCATATAAAGCCGCCCTAAAGCAAGGAGCGGTTTAGTAGAGCCGCAGAAGTCAGAAAAGCAAAGAGAACTTGGAGCTTCGCCCATTTTAAGAGCTTTGCTGAAGCTGTCGATTGCAAGAGTATATCTTTTGTAGTCCATATATATAAGGCCTTTCAGATATTCCATATCTGTGCATGCGGGATATTTCTGCAACCCTTCGTTAAGCAGTTTTACTGCATTGTCGTACTGCTTTAAATTATACAGGCACATAGCTGATCGATATATCAAGTGTGGAGCATATGCCTGAGTTACATCCATTGATTTCATGGCTGCTTTGTAAATTTCGAGTGCCTTTTCATAATTGCATTCTGCAACATATTCATTTCCGAGATTGAACAGAGTAAAAGAACTGTCGGGGTTCTCTTCAAGCTGTTTTAAAAGTAAAGGTATGTTCCTTTTCCTTTTATCTTTTTCTTTGACTATTTCATCAAGATAACCGTAGTGGTTCAATCTCACATCTATTATCGCAAAGCTGTTTTTTCGCTCCTTTCCGTCTACCCTTACAAGCTGTTCGTGTATATCCCCTATAAATTGATATTCGCCGTTGTTTTTAAGTAAACGAAGGGCATTGTGCAAAGTATAGTTTGTACCGTTGCCCTGACCGACGTAGTTGTAGACTTTGAAATGTGCTCCGTCCATATCGGTTGTCTTAATAAAATTAAGCAGTTTATCTATGTCTTTTTGCACTAACCTCTCGTCTGCGTCCAAAAGTAATATCCATTCGCAGGTTGCTTTGCTTATAGAATAGTTCCGCGCATTACTGAAACTGTTGTCCCATGGATAAGAGTATATTTTTGCGGAAAATTTCTTTGCGATTTCGATTGTGTTATCTGTAGATCCAGTATCGACAACTATGATTTCATTAGCAAAGGCGCATACGCTTTTAAGGCACTCTTCAAGCAGCTTTTCCTCATTTTTAACGATCATGCACACGCTGATTGTAGGTTGTTTATCCAATTTTATGAACTCCTTTTATAATAAGTATTAAGCCGCCATTAAGGCGACTTAGATTTTAAGCTATATCTAATGTGCTATGCTTGAGTAACAAGATAACCATTTATTGTTTCTGTTGTGCTGCCCATGTTATACTGTAAACGCATATACCAACCAAAGCCTTCAGCAGCAATATATAAACTATCTCCGCCGGCAATAGTAACATCTGTATATGACGGATCGTCTATATAATCAGAAGAAGTTGTTGTTGGACTGTACTGCACTGAAAGAGTAATCGTGTTTGTTCCACCATTATAGAGGAAGAAAGATTTCGTCTTTACTGCTGCAATATTCGTATTTGCGAAAAGTATACCTGTACCAGTGATTGACGTTGCTGCCAAAGTATACAAAGAAGCTTGACTGCCCGTTAAAAATGTTGTTATTGTTGCATTACCTACAGTGATGGTACCTGCAACAGTTAAGCTAGCGTTGCCGATAGTGACAGGAGCCGTGACTTCAGCGACGGTGACGGTACCTGCAACAGTTAAGCTAGCGTTGCCGATAGTGACAGGAGCCGTGACTTCAGCGACGGTGACGGTACCAGCAACAGTAAGTGAAGCATTTCCGATAGTGACAGGAGCCGTGACTTCAGCGACGGTGACGGTACCGGCAACGGTAAGTGAAGCATTGCCGATAGTAACAGGAGCCGTGACTTCAGCGACAGTGACGGTACCAGCAACAGTAAGTGAAGCATTTCCGATAGTGACAGGAGCCGTGACTTCAGCGACAGTGACGGTACCAGCAACAGTTAAGCTGGCGTTTCCGATAGTGACAGGAGCCGTGACTTCAGCGACAGTGACGGTACCAGCAACAGTAAGCGAAGCATTTCCGATAGTGACAGGAGCCGTGACTTCAGCGACGGTGACAGTACCAGCAACAGTAAGCGAAGCATTTCCGATAGTGACAGGAGCCGTGACTTCAGCGACGGTGACAGTACCAGCAACAGTAAGCGAGGCATTGCCGACGGTGACAGTACCTGCAACAGTAAGCGAGGCGTTGCCGACAGTAACAGTACCGGCAACGGTAAGTGAAGCATTGCCGATAGTAACAGGAGCCGTGACTTCAGCGACAGTAACGGTACCGCCACCGATAGTAACAGTACCGGAAACAGCTGCTAATAAGTGTTGAGAAGCATCTACTTTTACTGCTTTTAATGAAGCATCTGGTGCTTCGCCGTATATAGCAGTTTTTAATTGACTTGCAGTTGTATTAAATACAAGATTATTCACAAAAACCTCCGTAATCCTCATGTATCTGACCTATGAAAAAGGTTTTAACACTCGGATACCGCAATATGCGTGCGGCTCGCTTTTATTAGTTGATTTTGATTTTTAATTGGCGCTTATTTCTTTTTTTTTATAAATATGCCGTGTCAAATAAGTTCCGAATTTATAACCGTATCTCTTTGTACGGTTATAAAACCAAATAATTGTTTGTTTGAAGCTGCCACCATATTTTTGCCTCTATATAATCTAAAGGCAGCGTATTATTGATATGCAATCTCATAAACTTTGCAAAATGAATTGGCGTTATGATTACCATCTCACCAGGAGCAACAGTTATTGCCTGCAGGTCATCTATGAAATTGATGTTATCAGGGCTAATCTGTAGATTGATATCAAATGGTTTAGCGCATATATTTTTCACAAAACACGAAACCAATTGAGATGTATTGACCATAACTGATGGTGAATAAATATCTGCCAGCGAACCCGACAACTCAGATGATTTATCAATGAATTCGTTCTTCAGATAATCAACCGGAGGTAATGGTGGGCAACATTCAGGTGATTTTTGCAAGTAGTCTATAGTTATATATGGCGGATGTGTACCGACTTTTGAATCCAGCATAATGCAGCTGCCGTCATGACTTTGATTTATCAGAGAGATCCCGTAATTGGGCTGAAGCCCGCGATGCCAGTCAATTACAAGCTCTGTTATGTCGCAAGAAGTATAGCTATGCTTGAAATTAGCGGAAAAAGTCAGAGAAGTATCCGGTTCAGTTTCGATTCTAGGTCTATCTGTCCAATTGATACGAGGTCCTTCAAAATTATCAAGATTATTAAACACTAATATTCTATTGTCATTTCCTGTTAATCGTTTCTGATCACGGATATACACATAAAGCGTTGCACGAACTATATCGCAGCCATACGGAACGATAGAGAGTCTATTGAATTTCAAAAGACTAATATAATTATTCCCATGGAAACTTTGACCAAATAGGGGGTGAAGATGGTCATACTCCATTGCGCTTTTTATCCATAAAGCAGAAGGATCATATTTGCCGCCATTGATTTGTGCAGTCGTTGCGGTTGCAGTTTCACAAACGCACATATCGACTTGAGGCATAATAATAGACTCCTTTCTTTGAAATTATCAGGGAATAAAACGTATTGGAATTATACGTCATTTCCTGATAATATTGCTGTTTTTAGCAAGTGTTACAGCCTAAAACATCGCACCTATTGACCCTATACACTGAGCTGTTAGGGTATTGCCAGAAATACATTGATTTGCAATCAAAGATAAGGTAAAAGCTTTTATGTCGGATATGATTCGAGGGTGAACTTAAAAGGGATGCAGAAGAGGTAAATATTTAATACTCCAAATGCATATCTTTGTAATAAAAGCATCGATTATTATTTTCTTGATGCTATTTCCAGCTGCTTTTAGACTGCTTGCGTTGTCATCTAGCGCACATAAGAAATGAGTTGATTAATTCAAAGCTATCTTATAATATTGCTAGATAGTATAATATATGACATATTTTGAAGATTTGTTACTTGACAGACACGCCTGAAATAAAATTTATGCTGGATTTTCAGGGATATTGTTAGCTGAAGTGATTAAGAGAAAAATAAATAAAGCTACTGACTTAAACACGGTAGCTTTAAAGATAAAATATTAACATATTTTACAAATTATTCTAAATTTTCACAATAAGACCCTATTATTTTCCTCATGAGCTGCGAATTAATATAATAGGGGATTTATTTTTTGGCTTTATCTGCTTTTGACCTGAGAAATCCCAGCTTTTCAGCGCTGAATGGTTCTCCGTGAGCGGGACATATGATACTTACGCCTGAATTTATGACATTTAAAAGACTCTTGTTACACATATCTAAATCGCTTACCAGAAGTGGTCTATAAGGAGCTCCTTCAATATTTAATATATTCCTTGCGGCATCGCCTACAAATGCTGCTTCATCGGCAATAACGGAAATACTGTCATCCGTATGCCCTGGAGTCGGCATGATTTTTGCATCTATGCCAAGCCTTGGAAGAAACTCGGCATCTTCGCCGTCTATTATAAAGTCTTTTGACCTTGCTTCAAAAGGCTCAAATTGATCTGAGATACTTTTTGAAAATCTAAAATATAACCCCATGGTCAGCTTAAGCATAGCACTGGCATATCTTTCGTTTTCACTTTTATAATGTTTTCCTGTTTTTAAGTGCTCTGCACATAGCTTACTCATAATAACGCGCATATCTGGATTTTCAAACAGAAGAAAAGGCAATAATCCGCAATGGTCGCTGTGATGATGTGTCAAAAGAAGATATTGTATATCCTTAAGAGTAAGGCCAAGATTATGGACCGACTTTAAAAGAGCATAGGAATCGTCTTTGCACCCGCAGTCTATAAGCATATAACCGACTTTCGCTTTTATAAGGTAGCAATTGGTTTTGGATAATCTGATTGTTTCGTATTCCAGCACAAATGTTCACTTCTTTGTAATTGATATCTAATATAAATTCACCCACCAGGGTGATACTCATAAGATTATAGCATTATTATACTAAATTTGAAATAGAATAAAGGATGATAAAAATGGAAACACAGAAACTGATAAAGTTAAATACGATGATTTCAAAAGCATATGAGTGCAATACTTTTATGGATTTTCTGAAACTTGCTATTTTTTCACTGCATGAACTTGTCATGTATGATAGCGGTATGTTCTATTGCGCCATAAGCAAGGACTGCAGCTTTTTTAAGCCATACATAAACGGATCTGTAGAGGATTACTATAAAAAACAGAAGTTTGAAGAAAGAAAAGAATATCTTGAAAAAGCAGAGCTAAATGAAATAGGAAAAGAAGCGTGCGTCTTTACGGCAAAAGAGTATGCAAAAGGTCTTGTCAACGTATCAGAAGAGCCTCGGAGCAATTTTCTTAAAGATGCTGAAGAATTTCATATTGCTTGTGTGCGCATAGTCTATAAAGGTCAGTTTTTAGGTGAAATATATCTGCACAGAAGTAAAGAGAAAGAAGAATATTCCGATGAGGACATGCTGATTTTACGCTTATTGCAGCCTCATATTTCTACCATATTCAGCAATATACATACTATTTCTGCAATAAAATTGACAGAAACGAGCAATATTACAGGCAGCAAAAAAGGGATATGCATAATAGACAGTTCTATGGCTATTGAAAGCGGCAATGTAACTGGCATAGAGATGCTCAAATCGACCACTGTTTTTGGCTCAAGCATACTTTACCATGTAAAAGAGCTTTGCAAGGAAACACTTGCAGACAGAAAAGACTCGTGTACAGCTATACTAAAAACACAGTATGGTAATTTGCAGATAGATATAATCGCAAGAGAGAATTCTTTGCTCAGAAAGAAAATAGAATTTATTGTTATGATGGAGCTTTTGGGAGAAGAACAAATAGCGGCGGACTATAAATTTAAGTTTTCCAGCCGTGAAGCTGAAATAATAGATGAAATAATACAGGGCAAAAACAATCAGCAGATAGCTAAAACGCTCAATTTATCAGAAAACACGATAAAAACGCATATAAAACATATTTTCAAAAAAACCGGAGTGGGCAACAGGACAGAGCTTACATATCTCCTTATGTTCAACGCTTGATGATATCTGGCCGCATGCATATCATTAATTAAAGCTAATAAAAAACGTTTAATTAATAATAAGCTAAGTTATTATTGACTTATAGGCAAAATAACGGCAGAGCATTCTAATGTAAAAATATCAAGTTGCGGATGATAAAAAATTAGGCATTATTTCTGTGTGAATTACGGAAAATACGCCGATTGTAATATAGTATCGAAAACGCAATAATTACTGATATTCATATGACTTAATATTATAAGAGTAATTGTAAGCCTGTAGATATGATCAGTGAATATGGGTATTTAAGCAGATAAATCAGTTGTTATTGACTATAAGTGATGCTTCGTATAATAAAATAAAAGCAATCCGGACTAATATTGCTTCAGGTGAACTGTTTAGTACATCTAAACAAGATATAGACCGGTCGTATAGCTTCGGCTACTATGCTATAACTGTTTATGACGTACTGGCTAAAGGTAGTAGTAAAGTCTAGATGATTTTAAGCGTAGATGGTTCTGATGAAAGTTGGATATCGGCAGGCGAAGTGGATTTGACTTTGGTCGACACCGAATCAGGCGGTTTTCAGATGATACATGAGTGATAACAAAAGCAAATATTATCACAATAGCTATAATCAGCTTTGCGCCAGTTGGATACCGTAACACCTAAAAGCAGTACTGAAGAACATACTTAGAGCACAGGTAGATAATATACCGAGGAATACGGAATTAAAGTTTGTTTTGAATTATGAGGATTTTGGGATGGTTATAGATACCTTAGCTTTTGGCGTTAGCGATATAACGAGTGTTTGCTTTGAATCTGATAAGAAATTACCAGGAGGAGGAGGGTGGCCCATAGGTACTTATTAAGCAGAGATATATATTGGGAAAAAACCGCCCCTTCAGGAATCGTTACTTTTCAAATTATAGACTAAAAAAAAATGAAACCAAAAACGATATAATAAGGATAGGATAAAATTCCTGTAACCGTTACATATAAAATGAGTTTGATATTTGAATGCTTCCTTTCGCAGCAGGATTCAAATATCTGCCCCTGAAAAAAAGATTGCCGTTATCGGCAATCTTTTTTTCAGGGGCACAAAGATATAAGTAATAATAGATTTTTCTGCGGCATAATGATAATTAAATATCAAGAAGATCAAGCAACTTTATTACTCATTGCTGTCATTTATAGAAATTTTTTAAAAACCAACCAGAATACTATTGACCGACCGTCGGTCAAATTGTATAATGACAGTAAATGAGGTGCGAATAAATGCGTATTACGAAGAAACATGACGAAAGGCGCAGAGAGTTTATTGAGATATCTAAAAAGCTCTTTGCTGAAAAAGGTATAGATGAGATATCAGTAAATGATATCATAAAGGCCACTAATGTGGCAAAGGGCACTTTTTATCATTATTTTGAGAGCAAACAAGTACTTATAGAAGATATAATGAATGAACAGATTGTAAATTTCAGGAATACTATTTCAAGAATAATAAAAGATAAAAATCTTAGTTTTTATGCACGTTTAAAAGCAATTATTTTGGAAGTAGTGAATTCAGAAGAAGATTTCCTGTTTATTGATAATATAAATAATCCAAACAATCAATCATTATATGATGATTTTCTATTAAAAGGCGTGGACAATTGTGTGGAAATGCTTGCCGAATTTATAAATGAAGGTGTTGCGGATGGATATGTTAAAGTTAGACATCCAAAGGAACTGATATATGTATCTGTATTGGGAGTAAACAGCATTACAAGAGTTTTGAAAAACAAAGAAGGCAAAAAACATAAAGAAATAATGAATGGTGACACGATCAATCTATTGCTTCAAGTAACGGAGGAAGTATTTAATATGCAGCCAGATAGTCTTGTAAATGCGTAAAATATGGAAAAAACAAATCGAAAAAATTTTACCCAAAAACTGACCGACGGTCGGTCAAAAAACGACCGTTTAAGTAATTGCAACTTTTTAAATCTAATATTTTTAATAAGGGGGATTAAAGATGATTAGTGGGATTAAACATGCTGCAAGCGAAATTGCAATAAAGAAAGCAGTGGACTATGTAAAAAAAGAACCTGTAAAAAATCTGCAAACGATCATCAATTACTTGGAACAACTGGACCGAAAACATATATATCATAATTCCATGAGCTATTTAAAGGCAAGCCTGAATGACCCGGACAATAACATGACAAAGCTTCTATTAAATACGATCAATGATACCGACACTGACATCATGAAGAAAATGCTTGTTAATATCGTAATCAATGCTGCGATGTTTGGTTATGACATTCAGAAACAGTCCAAAGAAAAGTATAACTGCAATATACCATGGACATTTATTATCGATCCTACATCAGCATGCAACTTGAAGTGTATCGGCTGTTGGGCATCAGAATATGATAAGCAGTCGAATCTGTCTTATGAAGAACTTGACAGGGTAATACAGGAAGGCAAAGAATTAGGCATTTATTTCTTCATATTCTCAGGCGGTGAACCGCTTGTCAGAGGTAAAGATCTGATACGTCTTTGTGAGAAACATAACGACTGCGGGTTCTTAGCATTTACAAACGGTACGCTTATTGATGATGCGTACGCGAAAGAGATGCGAAGAGTAGGCAACTTTACTGTAGCGCTTTCAATAGAGGGATATGAAGAAGCTACTGATATGCGTAGAGGCAAAGGAACATATCAAAAAGTTCTTAAAGCAATGGATATACTTAAAGAGAACAAGGTTCCGTTTGGGATTTCTGTTTGCTACCATGCTCAAAATACCGACATAATCGGTTCTGATGAATTTATCGATTACATGATTGAAAAAGGGGCTAAGTTTGAATGGATATTTACTTATATGCCTGTAGGGAACGATGCGGTACCTGAACTGATGGCGTCAGCGGAACAGCGTAAATTTATGTATGATCGTGTACGTGAATTTAGAAAGACAAAGCCTATATTCATTATGGATTTCTGGAACGACGGCGAATACGTAGGCGGATGCATAGCAGGCGGAAGAAACTATATGCATATTAACGCAAACGGCGATGTAGAGCCTTGCGCATTCATACATTATTCAAACGCTAATATAAAAGACATGTCTTTGCTTGATGCTTTGCATTCACCATTGTTTATGGAATATGCTAAGAACCAGCCGTTCAATAACAACCATTTGCGCCCATGTCCGCTTTTGGACAATAACGGCAGATTGGCAGAAATGGTCAAAAAGTCCGGAGCACATTCAACGGATATGATAAGCCCTGAGGATGTAGATGCGCTATGTGCAAAATGTGCTAAAGCCGCAGAAAAATGGGCACCTGTTGCTGAGAAGTTATGGAAGGCTTCGCATCCAGAAGAAAACGAAAGAGCAGTAAACAGTGATTGATCTGTTAAAAGAGAGGGTTGCCTCTCTTTTTTTTTAATAAAAATCAAAAAAAAGTTAGACATGGCTATATTTTGGTTAATAAAAATGTAAGGACGGCATTAAATCTGTAATACTTATATTAAGATACTAATTAAAAGATATGATAGTGAGGAGAAAAAGAATGAAAAGTTTAAAAGGGACAAAAACAGCGGAAAATTTACTGAAAGCCTTTGCAGGAGAATCACAGGCCAGAAGCCGTTATACATTTTTTGCAGAGATTGCAGAGAAAGAGGGCTTTATTCAGATTATGAACATATTTAATGAAACGGCAGCAAATGAAAGAGAGCATGCAAAAAGGTTCTATAATCTTTTGGTTAAAGGGCTTGGAGATGAACTGCCCACAGCGGTTGAGATAACAGCAGGCTATCCTGTTGCATCAGGCAACACACTTGAAAATTTAAAAGCAGCGGCAGCCGGTGAAAATGAAGAATGGTCTGAACTGTATCCCTCTTTTGCAGAAGTAGCAAAAGAAGAAGGCTTTACGGACGCAGCAGTGGCCTTTACGAACATAGCAAAAGTTGAAAAGAGACATGAAGACAGATATAAGAAGCTGGCTGATAATATAACCAATAATAAAGTATTCGTTAAGGAAAATGCGGTATATTGGAAATGTATAAACTGTGGATACATATATGAAGGTTCTGAAGCGCCAAAAGTATGTCCATCCTGCCTGTTCCCGCAGTCATATTTTGAACTGTTTGCTGAAACGTACTGATAAGAAGATCAAAAGAGAAAGGGAGATAATTATGCCAAACTTTGCAAACCCGTTCCAAGGAAACGTACCAAGAGTAATGAACCAGCAGGAGCTGATCCAAGCGATAAGACTTGATATCGCAGGAGAGCTTGAAGCGATCTTTCTTTATGATGCTCATGCTCAGGCTACAGATAATGAACTTGCTAAAGATGTTTTATCAGATATCCGTGATGAAGAAAAAGCACATGTAGGGGAACTGTTTACGCTGCTTTGGCAGTTGGATCCTGCCGAAGCGACAAGATTTGCTTCAGGTGAAGGCGAAGTAAAGGAAATGCTTGAGAAACTTGATATTAAGCCTGTCAGATAAAGAAAAAGGCATCTGCAAAATACAGGTGCCTTTTTATAAAAATAAGCAGCAATAAGCTGCCTTCACTTTTTTAAAAATATTGGAGCTGAACTTAAGCACCAAGTGTTTTCTTCATATATTCGTGCCATTTTTTAACCGATTCAGCACTTAAAACATGCTCCATAAGGCAAGCATCGTTATCGGCTGTTTTTTCGTCGCAGCCAAGAACTTCAATAAGAAAACGCCTTAAAAGAGTATGTCTGCTTGCTATTTCGGCTGCTATAGCGTATCCTTCCGGAGTAAGCGATATAGCTCCATAGCGTTCTTTTAATATGTACCCACGTTCTTTTAAAGAGCTCATTGCTTTATTAACGCTTGGTTTTGTTACACCCATTTTTGTAGCGATATCGACAGAACGAACAGGACCATTCTCTGAAAGTTCAAGTATCGTCTCCAAATACATTTCGTTTGTTGTCTGTACAGGCACTTTAGGTCCTCCTTTCTGGATAAAATTTAATTAAACGGATATAGATGCTTTAAAGCAGCTCTGTAATTTTAGTTTACCATAATACCGGACAATTTAAAGTATTATATCAATAAATAACCATATAAAATCTTATATAACCATGTATAATAAATATGATATAAAGAAACAAAACTAGTAAAAAATGCTCTAAACTGCTAGTATTAATATAGATATAACAAACTAAAGAAAAGGTAGGCAAAAGTCTTATGAATCCAAAAAGAAGAATGCTGATTGGCATGGTAGTTATGCCGTTGGTGTTCATCATATTGATAGGAACTACATTCGTAAAGAATTATTTCAGCAGTAATTATAACGATGTCATAAGCTCTGTATATATAAACAGCGGCAAGTCTTTGCTTGTTGCAGTAAAATCATCCAACAGTTCCATAAATAAGATAAAATTCTTTGAAATAGATCCGACTGCTAACCAAGTTAAAAATTCTTTTTCACTCAATACAAACACAGTCAACAGTATGGATCTCAAGTATGATAACGATAAAACACTTATAACTGTTATAAACGATGACAGCAAAAATACTGCTCTTTCTGTCTATTATATTTACGAATATGAAAGCGGAAGCAGTGAACCAGAGCTTATAAGCTCCGATATGCAAAGTGATACGAGCCTTAAAAATCTGTTTGACTGGCGTGATGGACTTGCAATAATCGATAAAGATATAAAGGGAGATGAAGCGGCAGTCTATATAAAGGATGGCAATGTCACAAAAAAACTGCTTGCCACAAATAGCGATATCGCTAACAACATAAAAAGATATGCAAATGAAACATCGGTAAGCAAGACAGATGAACTTCCTTATGCGGAACTTAACCTTTATAGCGGCAAGAATGCATATGTTGGCATGTTCTTGGATCAGGACGGCAACTTCCCTGTTGTTATAGATGAAAAAGATACTGCGCTTAATAAGCTTGCCGGCATACTTTATAGAAACACAAAGCTTATAAAATTATTCGAAAGCGGCGATGGGTATAGGGCCGGGCTATATTCGTATGGCAAAGAGAGCGCAAAAAAGCTTTTGGAACCTTCTATGGCTATTTATAATGCACGAGCATTCTATCCAGATATGGACACTACGATAGTTGTCGGTACAACACAAAAGGCAGTGAATTCTAAGCTTGTCGGATATATATACGATAATAAAACCGGCGCTCTTTTAAACGATTTTTCGGATAAACTCAACGCTGCTGCAGGTATTGACGTAACATCAGTTGATAATATCTACGTTTCAAATGATGTGCTTTGTATACTCGGAGATAATAATTATTATACAGTAGACCTTCAGACGGGCACTGTGAGCGCTGCACTTTATACAGATATTATCCATACAATAAATAATTACGATAAATATCAGTTCGCTTCTTTATACGATTACGCAATGAGCGGCCAAGGCAGCATGCTGATGTATAATCTAGCGCTTTGGCTTGCTTTTCCGCTTGTTTTGCTTGCGTTTTTGGGCATAAGCCGATATCAGAAAAACGAACTTGCTAAAAGGAGCAAGCTTATTTCTGCAACGATAACATCTATTAACCCAACGAGCATGCGTATGTATGGAATGGCAGTAATGGATTTTGAGGTGGAAGCTTATATAAGCGGAGCACTGAAAAAATTCAAAATAAGGAATCCTGTACCGCCCAATCAGTTTCCTATGGTCGGGCAAAGCATAGTCATACTATATGACCAGCAGACTGGCAGAGCAACTTTTGCCGATGATCAAATGGTCAATATTGCGCTTGGTAAACCTGTAATAGAGGAAGCAGTGGTAAACAGCATTGAGAAATTGGATATAAATGTATCGGGAGCTGAACTGTTGAGGTTATACGTTTCTTTGGCGAAAGATAGAAACGTTATAGTGAAAGTGCCTGCTTTACAGTCAGAGATTTTACCGTTTAATGTTGGCGAAAAGATAAGCATCCGATATATGTCTAATTCCATGGATGATACGGCAATAGTATTAGGAAGAGGAAAAAACATTTCAGCTGAAAGAACTAATTATACAGGTCAGGCGGAGATAATAAATGCACGTGGCATTGGTCCTGCTATAGATGGCAGATACATAATGGACATAGATGCCGTATGCAAAGCTAAAACAGGAAGCGTGCATATAGAAAATATAATGCTTACAAAAGATATGAGCGTTCTTCAGCCTGGTGTAAAGATAATGTTTGCTGCTGAAAAAGAGCTTTTTGAAAAAAGACTAAGGCTACAAAATATGCAGCAGGATAATGCAATCGTCTCAGAAATTGAGTCTACTGGAGATTCGGTGGGGTATAGTCCGGTACTAAAAATAAAACTTAAAATAGTAAACGGAGATGGACAGTATACGGAACTTACGGCTATAGAAAACATAAGTCCGCTGAGCATACCGAATGTAGGAGATCGTGTACTTATTGGATACGATATAGCTACAAAAGAAGCAACTATAATGAAAAGACTCTGAGCCCAAAATATTTGTCTGATTTCAATGTAAGTGGCATAGCTTGTATTGCTTAAAAACCTTAAAGGATTTTTTATAAAGATTCCTTTAAGGTTTTTTATTAGTTTCAAAGTTGTTGTATGTTTTTTGTGCAAGCGAATATATTTGTTTTGTAAATGTACAGGAAAATCAGCACAATAATAGGTCAATTACAATTATTATGATGCTTTATTGCCTGCTTTATGAAACAAAAAGTACTATATCTCTTAATATAATTGCCTTTAGAAAAAGAAAACAGAGTTTTCCGATCTCACTCAGCTTAATAACTCTAAGTAAAAGAGCTGTTAAATAAAAGATAGATCGGTGCGTACAGAAACACGTAAGAAAACGAAAGGTGTGTAAAAGAATGAAGTATGATTTTGAAACAGTAGCAGACCGCAGCGGCTCTGGAGCAAGCAAGTGGGATAATCTGATAAAAGATCAGATACCTGTCTGTTTACGCAGGCATGTGTTTTTTGTGGGGCCATATTAAATATGATATTAATTTAAAGCGCTGATGCTGTATACTATAAATAGTACTTTATTGATGTTTTAATTGAGGAGGCAGGATATGGATACAAAAAAGATTGGTGAACTTGTAGACAGTAAAAAAGAGCTGTTCGAGCAGGTGGGAGATGAAATATGGGATGCATCCGAAGTGCGGTTTGATTTGAAAAAATCCGCGGATGCTTTGTGTAAGGCACTTGAAGATGAAGGCTTTACCGTTAAACGAGGCGTAGCAGATATGTGCGATGCATTTGTTGCTACATATGGCGAGGGCAAACCTGTTATAGGACTTTTGGGAGAATATGATGCCTTAGCGGGCCTCAGCCAGAAATGTGATATAAACGTAAGAGAACCTAGGGTACAGGGTGCAGGCGGACATGGCTGCGGACATAATCTGCTTGGCGCAGCTACTCTTGCCGGAGCTGTTGCCGCTAAAGATTATATAAAAGAAACAGGGCTTAAAGGCACGGTTATATATTTTGGCTGCCCTGCAGAAGAAGGCGGTTCAGGCAAAACATTCATGGCAAGAGCAGGGCTGTTTAAAGGCATAGATGCTTTCCTTTCTTACCATCCGATGGCCTTTACTAGGTCGATGGCGATAAGTACTCTTGCAAATTATCATATAATATTCAAATTTAAAGGCATACCGGCTCATGCTGCTGCTGCACCTGAAATGGGCAGGAGTGCGCTTGATGCGGTAGAACTTATGAGTGTTGGGGTTAACTATCTAAGAGAGCATATAATTCAAGAGGCCCGCGTACATTATGCATATCTTAATGCAGGAGGCACAGCGCCAAACGTTGTTCAATCTGAAGCAGAAGTGCGTTACCTGATAAGGGCGCCAAGACTACAACAGGTCGCTTCTATATATGACAGGATAGTGGATATAGCAAAAGGAGCGGCACTTATGACAGGCACACAAATGCAGCTTCAATGGGAATCATCGGTGGCAAATATCATTCCCAATGATACGATGGGAAGGCTAGTGGATAAATATCTGCACGAATTCGGACCTGCAGAACTTAACGAAGAAGAATCGTCTTATGCAAGGAAGCTGCAGGAATCGATAGGCGAGGCAGAACTTAAACGTACATATAATCAGCTTCTTGCACTGTTTGGAACAGAGAATATAGCTAAAGTAGAACAAATAATTAAAAAGCCTGTTGTTACGGATATAATACCTTATTCCTTCTCGGAAAACGCAATGCCGGGATCCTCGGATGTCGGAGATGCAAGCTGGTTTGCGCCGACTATCATGTTTACGACAGCATGCTTTCCAACCGGTACTGTAGAGCATTCATGGCAGTGGGTATCGGCAGGGAAATCGTCTATGGCTCACAAGGGCATGATATATGGAGGCAAAGTAATGGCTGCTGCTGCAATAGAGCTTATGGAAAATGAAGAACTGCTTAATAAGGCAAAGGAAGAAAACAAAAAACGTATGGGGAATGAATCTTATTTTTCACCGATGCCGGCAGATGTAAAGCCAGTATGATAAAAAGCCATTAAGCTTTTTATTGTGATTTCATGTATAGGGTTTGACAGTAAAATTACTGCGCAAATTGTATTACTAATAAGCCATACATATATTGTATAATAAGGTTAAAGTAATTAAATGACTTTAATAGAGGAGGGATAAGATGGATACTAAAAGAATTTCAGAATTAGTAGACAATAAGAAACAGCTTTTCGAACAAGTAGGTGATATCATTTGGGATGCGTCAGAGATACGTTTCAACTTGAAAAAATCAGCGGATGCTCTGTGTGACGCGCTAAAAAAAGAAGGATTCACTATAGAGCGCGGAGTTGCTGATATGGATGATGCGTTTGTCGCTACATATGGAGAAGGAAAGCCCGTTATAGGTCTTTTGGGCGAATATGATGCGCTGCCGGGGCTCAGCCAAAAAGCTGACTGCAATGTCAAAGAACCAAGAGTACCGGGAGATCCGGGACATGGATGCGGTCATAATTTGCTTGGCGCAGCAACGCTTGCAGGCGCAGTCGCTATGAAAGACTATATGAAGGAAACAGGGCTTAAAGGTACAGTTATATATTATGGCTGCCCTGCTGAAGAAGGCGGCTCAGGAAAAGCGTTCATGGCAAGAGCAGGGCTGTATAAAGGTGTTGATGCTTTCCTTGCATACCATCCGAACGATACTACAAAATCAGCATCGGTAAGCACCCTTGCAAACTATCAGATAATATATAAGTTCAAAGGCAGACCGGCTCATGCTGCTGCAGCCCCTGAGATGGGAAGAAGTGCGCTTGACGCAGCAGAACTGATGAGCGTTGGTGTCAACTATTTAAGAGAGCATATAATCGAGCAAGCACGTATACATTATGCTTACCTTAATGCAGGAGGCACGGCCCCAAATGTCGTTCAGTCGGAAGCAGAAGTTCTTTATTTCATAAGGGCACCGAAATTGCAGCAGTGTGCTGAACTATTCGAAAGAGTAACAGATATCGCAAAAGGCGCAGCTCTTATGACAGGTACAGAGATGCAGATGGTCTGGGATTCTGTATGCGCTGAGATAATCCCTAATGATACACTTGGAAGGCTTGCCGATAAATATCTTCATGTGTTTGGTCCAGTTGAGCTTACAGATGAAGAAAACGAATATGCTAGAATGATTCAGCAGTCCCTAGGTGAGGCTGAAATGAAACGAGTATACGATCAGGTTCTTGCGCTGTTCGGCGCTGAAAATGCTGAAAAGGTAGAAGAAATAGTTAAGAAGCCGCTTATTACGGATATAATGCCCTATACCTTCTCTGAAGCTGCAATGCCTGGGTCATCGGATGTCGGCGATGCAAGCTGGTTTGCTCCGACAGTTATGTTTAATACGGCAACTTTCCCAACAGGCACTGTAGGACATTCATGGCAGAACGTAGCTGTAGGCAAATCTGCTATTGCTCATAAAGGCATGATATACGGTGGCAAGGTAATGGCTGCGCTTGGTATAGATCTGCTGGAAAACGAAGAAAATCTAAAAAAAGCACAGGACGAATATAAAAAGCGTATGGGTAAGAACGTTTACGTTTCTCCAATACCTGAGGATGTAAAACCAAGATAAAAAAAGCCTTCGAGCTTTTTTTATTTTTAAAAAATCAACATAAATTGTCGTTTGAAAATTAATGTTTTATGGTATATCTGTAGTAGTGATTTGGATTTGAAGGGGGTCATAAAATGAACAATGACAGAGTTTTTTATAAATGTAATGTATGTGGCAATGTAGTTATGATGGTTGTTGTAGGCGGCGGACAGCTTGTGTGCTGCGGGCAGCCTATGGAAAAATTAGAAGGAAATACGACTGAAGCTGCAAAAGAAAAACATGTTCCTGTTATAAAAAAAGAAGGCGGAGAAGCTACGGTTCTGGTAGGCGAAGTTCCTCATCCTATGACGCCGGAACACTATATAACAACGATAGTAGTAGCACAAGGGGATAAGACACAGCTTTGTAAATTAGATCCATCAGATGAGCCAAAAGCAGTATTCAAAGTAGAGGAAGGACCTCTTACAGCTTATGAATATTGCAATCTGCACGGACTATGGAAAAAAACAGAATAAGATCCGCTATCTGGCAATCCATTTTGTTTGCATAGATACTCGGACCAGAAGGAATTGCATATTTTTGGGAAAAGGACTCTCGATTTATTCGGGAGTTCCTTTAATTTATAGAAAATAATTTTTAATTTACGCCAATAAATGCAGACGATTTTTGTTATAAATGCTATAATGTTTGTATTAGGAGGCGGTTTGATGAAAACAGATATAGAGATTTCTTCTGAAACTAAATTAAGTGATATAAAAGATATTGCTGACAGTGCAGGTATCCCTGAAAAGTATGTGTACAGATACGGTTCGCACAAGGCAAAGATCGATATCAAATACCTAAGCGATAATAAAGATAAACCTGATGGTAAGCTTATCCTTGTTACAGCCATAAACCCTACTCCCGCAGGAGAAGGGAAAACGACGGTATCCATAGGCCTTGCAGACGGCTTGAACCGTTTAGGCAAAAAGGCTGTGCTTGCTCTTCGTGAGCCTTCAGCTGGCCCGGTATTTGGTATGAAAGGTGGAGCTACAGGCGGCGGATATTCTCAGGTAGTCCCCATGGAAGACATGAACCTTAATTTCACGGGAGATCTCCATGCGATAACAGCTGCGAATAACCTCCTGTCAGCACTTATAGATAATCATATAAGGCAACAAATTGAGCCTATGATAGATCCTTTGACAGTTACTTTTAGGCGTTGCCTTGATGTAAACGACAGACAACTCAGGAATGTTGTAACAGGACTTGGAGGCAAAGCAAACGGCTTCCCTATGCAGACAGGCTTTGATATAACGGCTGCAAGCGAAGTAATGGCTATATTATGTCTGTCCACATCCTTAAGCGACTTAAAACAAAAACTGTCTAATATCGTTGTAGGCTATGATTATGATTCAAAGCCTGTAACAGCTGGCGATATAAAAGCAGCAGACTCGATGACCATACTATTAAAAGATGCAATTAACCCTAATCTTGTACAAACTATATATAAAACGCCTGCGTTCGTGCACGGTGGTCCTTTTGCCAACATAGCACACGGATGCAACTCTATCTTGGCTACAAGGATGGCAATGAAGACAGGTGATATAGCTGTAACGGAAGCAGGATTCGGCGCAGACCTTGGTGCACAGAAATTCCTTGATATAAAATGCACTATGGCAGGGATAAAACCTGATGCTGTTGTGATCGTAGCGACACTTAGAGCGCTTAAGGCGCATGGCGGCAAAAAGAAAGAAGAGCTTTCTAAAGAAGATCTAAAAGCACTCAAAAAAGGTTTCGGCAATCTTCAAAAGCATATAGAAAATATCAAAAATGTTTATAAACTGCCTGCGGTTGTTGCAATAAACATATTCCCGACCGATACGGAAGCAGAGCTAAGCTGGCTTAAAAAAGCAGTAGAAGATATGGGCGCACGCGTTGCGGAGACAAGGGCGCACGGGCTTGGAGCCGAGGGTGCAGAAGAGCTTGCTAAAACATGTCTTGAGGCGCTGGGAGACAAAAGCGATTTCACGCATTCATATGATCTTAACGATTCTATAAAGGATAAGATAGAAGCGATCGCTACAAAGATCTACGGAGCTGACGGCGTACAATATGACTCGAAAGCATTGAGCCAGATAAATAAATATGAAAAAGCCGGATATGGTAAAATGCCTATCTGCATAGCAAAAACGCAGTATTCACTCAGTGACGACGCAAAAGTGCTGGGCAGACCTCAAGGATTCAAGCTGAATGTAAGAGAAGTAAAACTGAGCGCAGGTGCAGGCTTTTTAGTGGTAATGACAGGCGAGATATTGACTATGCCTGGACTTCCTAGCGTTCCTGCTGCATGTAATATGACAATAGACGATGAAGGGAACATAAAAGGCTTGTTTTGATGTAAAAACAAAAAAGAAACGCAGAAAGAGGCGTTTCTTTTTTTATTTGAGTTGGAAATTCACGGTGATATAATCGTCTTCGATGTCCACATTCACATCTAAATCATTTAGCGTTGCGGTCTTTTCTATATTTCCTTCTTCTGCTCTTTTGATTATGAAATCCCGAATAATATCTGATGATATATTATTTCCATAGTACTGGCATGTTTTGCTTAATAACATCGATATCTGATCCATAGTTTCTTCCTTACAAGTTATGCTAAGCGGCATAGTAACACCAAAGGAAACCATTCCTTCCGTATTTAAACATGTCTGCACGCACCAGTCCTCTTTCCCGTAAATGAACAGAATAAAACACGGTGATATATCTCCTTCTTTTACGTAGTCCTCACTTATCGTAACACCAAGATATGCGTGATCGCGTGCAAATTCGTTATAAATATTTCTTATGTGTACATATTCATCCAAAGACTTAATGCAGGCTTCTTCCTGCTTGTCTGCTTCAGTTTTCTGTATATAATCACTTACGGACGAATCGCTGCTTGAAGGCGAAAGAAGTTCTGAAGGCGCCAAAGTGACTTCCTGTGCGATAGCTTCTTTTCCTTCGGAATCGGATTTGATTTGCGGATGATATAAAAAACATAAAAACAGCAGCACTATCAATCCAAAAATGACGATATACTGTTTTTTGCCCATTGCATACCTCCTTGTGTTTATAATACTATTATTTACTTTTATCTTTAAAATAAACTAACACATTGTTTTCATAGAACGAGTGTGTTGCTTTGGCAGAATATTAAGTGTACAATAATTAAAATAACATTTTAAAGCGTTAAGCATCTAAAGAGCATCTATGTTTATCGTCAAATGTTTGCCAAATATTAGCAGCATCTTTATTCTGCTGTTTTTATAAATTTTAAATATGAAGGGTTTGTTTACGATTGGAGAGTATAATATATAGCCTAAATGGCATATTTCCTATATTCACAATAGCGCTTTTAGGCTACTATCTAAAAGAAAAAAAGTACATAACAGATGATTTTAATCAAAGATCATCTGATATGCTGTTTAAATATTTTATGCCGTTTATGCTTTTTTATCAGGTAAGCACAAGTGATTTTTTGAGTGCAGTTGATATTAATTTGTTTATTTTCATATATACCTCTACTGTAGCGGCTGTTGCAGTAGTATGGATAATCAGCTCAAAATTCATAAAAGAAAAACCTACTCTTGGCTCGTTTGTTCAGGGCGTATTCAGAAACAACTATGCGTTGATTGCAGTTCCATTGAACGTTGCCCTTTTTGGGGAAGCCGCGGCTGCAAAAACCGCGTTTTTTATTGCTATGGTTGTACCTCTTTATAATCTGCTGGCAGTGTTGATATTGACTGTCTGTTCCAGCGACCCGACAGTTAAAAAAACCCCAAAGGATATTATTATCGGCATACTGAAAAACAGGTTGATAATCGGCATTATGGTGGGCATTGTTTTTTCCTTTTTTAAAATACCAATGGCCTCATATGTGGTTAAAGCGCTATCAATGCTTTCTGGTATAACAGCTCCGCTAGCTATACTTATGATAGGCGCATCAATGGATTTCAAAAGGTTAAAGGGGAAATTATCGCTTACTCTTATTGCAAGTGCCGGTAAAACGGTAATATTTCCCCTTGTACTTACGCCTATAGCTTACCTTGTAGGATTTAGAGATATGGAACTGGGTATGATATTTTTATTTCTGGCTACTCCGGCAGCAGTAAATTCATACATTATGTCAAAAAGCATGAAATGCGATGATGAGTTGGCGGGAAGTATCGTTATGACTTCTACATTGATGTCGTTTGTAACGATTTTTGCAGGGACATTATTATTGAAATCATTAGCTTTGATATAAAATGGAGAAAGCATGAGAATTCGGTTATAAGAAGACCTAAAGAAGACACCGGTTCTTCAAACGATTTATTTTAAGCTTTTAATAGAGGATACTTTTAAAAAAACGGTATTATTGATTTACTGGAAACTTATGAAGATGATTTCATCAAAGGAAAATATGAGTATATAAAAGAAGATTTGGAAAGCAATGGCCCTAAAAGATATTTCTTGATAGCAATGATAGGCAAAAAAATAGTTGGCACTATTGCTTATGGACCTGCAAATAATGACACAATTAAATGTACAAACGGCAAGCTTAAAGATTATATAGAAAAAGGCGCGGTTTTTGTCCATCTCCGGCATCAGAAAATGGGAATCGCACTCTTATGCTAAACCGTATATAAATAACTGAAAGAAAAAGGGGTACAAGAATTCCGCTGGACAGCGGCTATGCGATAGCACAGAGAGTACGGCTGAAAAAATTCGGCGAACCGCAGTATATGTTTGATAATTATTAGGGTGATGATACTAAATACATGATTTGGCTAGTGAACTTAAAAATGTTTTTGACTGATGATTTTTGCTATTAGCCGTTTATATATAAAATGCGAATGAAAAGACAAAGGGAGTGTACAAAATTGGAGAACAAAATCGATAGAGCAAAAGCTTATGAACTTCTTCTAAAGCATAATAAAAAGGAAAGCCTCATTAATCACGCCTTGGCTGTGGAAGCATCTATGAGAAAGCTGACCGAAGTCAAAGGCGGAGATCCTGATATTTGGGGCGTGGTTGGACTTTTGCATGACCTTGATTATGATATGTATCCAGAGCAGCATTGTAAAAAAACAAAAGAGATACTGACGGAAAACGGATATCCAGAAGAGATCATAAGAGCTGTCATGTGCCATGGATACGGCATCTGTACAGATGAAGAGCCTGTTACTGATATGGAAAAAGCTATTTATGCGGTAGATGAGCTTACGGGACTTATAACGGCTGCGGTTTTGGTGCGCCCATCAAAGAGTATAGAGGACCTTGAAGTAAAAAGTGTAAAGAAAAAATGGAAAGATAAGACATTTGCTGCCGGAGCCAACAGGGAAGTAATACAAAAAGGCGCAGACATGCTTGGTATGGAGCTTTCTGATTTAATGCAGTATACAATAGACGGTATGAAAAACGTAGCTACTGAAATAGGGCTTGCAGGCTAATTATATAATAGAGGTGTATCATAGTGATCGTTTTTGAAAAACCGGGAGAAGTTAACACAGTAAAAACAGTAGAGCTGGCTATTGAGGCGGCTCGAGCAAAAAATATTAAAATATTGTTGTAGCCTCATGCAGAGGCGTTGTTGCAGATGAATTCATAAAATACGCTAATGAATTCAATATAGTTATTGTGGCACAGGTCGACGGGTTTAGACCTGTAAATCCCATGGAAGAAAATCATTTGAAGACTTTAAGAGAAAGCGGACTAAAAGTTCTGTTTGCCACTCATGTATTGTCGGGAGCAGAACGAGGCATTTCCAAAAAATTCGGAGGCGTTTATCCGGTTGAAATAATTGCAAATACATTAAGGATGCTTGGGCAAGGCACAAAGGTATGCGTTGAAGTCGGTACTATGGCGCTTGACGGAAGACTTATTCCGAAAAACGAGCAGATAATAGCTGTCGGCGGTACGGGAAAAGGAGCAGATACTGCTGTTGTGATGGTTCCTGCTCATGCTGCGGAGATAATGGATACAAAAATAGATGAAATAATCTGCAAACCAAAATTATCATAAGATTTAAAAAAGAAGCGCAATGCTTGCGCTTCTTTTTTATTGCATAAAGATTATAAAAATAGTAATATATTAAAAAATAGCAGTATTTCTACCTTGCTTTTTTAAAACATAAAGTGTATATTGTATCTACACTTTAATTAAAACACAATATGTTGTGGTTAAGGAGAGAAAACTGATGATAAGTAGTATCAAAAAAAGAGATGGAAGAGAAGTACCGTTTAGCAGCGATAAAATAGCTGATGCTATAGAAAAAGCGTTTACTGCAACAAAAATAAACAAAGACAGGGATGAATGCAATTTTCTTGCAAAGCATATTGAAGAGATAATAGAAAGTGAAAACATAGAGCCGACAGTGGAGAACATACAAGATGTTGTGGAGCGTGTGCTCATAGAAAGCGGTTATGTTCGAACCGCAAAAGCGTATATTCTTTACAGGGCTGAGCGTACACGTGTGCGTGAAATGAATACAAGGCTCATGAAGATATACGAAGATATAACATATAAAGATGCAAGAGAAAGCGACATAAAAAGGGAAAATGCAAATATAGACGGCAATACCGCAATGGGTGCCATGCTAAAGTATGGTTCTGAAGGTGCCAAGCAGTTCTACGAAATGTTCATAATGGATCCTGCGTTTGCGAAGGCTCATAGAGAGGGCGATATACACATACATGATATGGATTTTTATGCCCTTACTACTACTTGCTGCCAAATAGACATTTTAGAGCTTTTTAAAGGTGGTTTTTCAACAGGCCATGGCGTTTTAAGAGAACCAAACGATATTTCAAGCTATTCCGCTCTTGCCTGCATAGCGATCCAATCGAATCAAAACGATCAGCATGGCGGGCAGTCGATTGTTAACTTTGATTATGGTCTGGCTCCCGGTGTCTGCAAAACATATATAAAAAGATATGGAGCGCAGATGAAGTCGGCTTTAAGCCTTATAAGTGGCGCAAAGGATGCAAGAGAAACGGTAGGGAGCATTCAAAACAATCTTAAGGCAAAAGGACTATTACCAAGCATACAAGACGCAGAAGCTTATTTAAAGGCCGAGAAAGACGAACTTATTAAAGCGGGATTTCCTATAGATCAGATAGATAAGGCGCAGAAATACGCGATCAAAGAAGCATATGAAGAGACGGACAGAGCGACATATCAGGCTATGGAAGCGCTTATCCATAATCTTAATACGATGCATTCAAGAGCAGGTGCTCAGACTCCTTTCTCTTCGATAAACTATGGAATGGATACATCGCCTGAAGGAAGAATGGTAATGAAAAATGTCATGCTCGCAACGGAAGCGGGTCTTGGCGACGGCGAAACGCCTATATTTCCTATACAGATTTTTAGAGTTAAGGACGGCATAAACTTAAATCCCGGTGAACCTAATTATGATCTTTTTGAGCTTGCCTGCAAAGTATCGGCTAAAAGGATGTTTCCTAATTTCTCTTTCCAGGATGCGCCTTTTAACCTTCAGTACTACAAAGAAGACGACCCGAGGACGCAAATAGCTTATATGGGATGCCGTACACGCGTTATGTCGAATGCCCATGATAAAGGCAATGAGATCTCCTATAGAAGAGGGAATCTTTCCTTTACTTCAATAAACCTGCCCAGGATAGCGATAAAAGCAAAAGGCAATATAGACTGGTTTTTTGAGGAGCTGGACAGAAAAATAGATCTATGCTGCGCTCAGCTTCAGGAGAGATTTGAGATACAGGCCAGAAAAAAGGTACGCAACTATCCGTTCTTAATGGGAGAAGGTGTATGGCTTGGAAGCGAAAAACTTGGCCCTGATGATGAAGTAAGAGAAGTGCTGAAGCATGGAACTCTTTCAGTCGGTTTTATAGGGCTTGCAGAAAGCCTAAAAGCACTTATAGGCGAGCATCACGGTGAAAGCGAAAAAGCACAGAATCTTGGGCTTGACATTGTAAGACATATGCGCGAAAGAATGGACGAGTACACAGAAAAGACAGGCATGAATTACTCGCTTCTTGCTACTCCTGCTGAGGGCCTTTCGGGCAGGTTCATCAAGATGGATAAAGAAAAATTCGGCATTATAGAAGGCGTTACCGACAGAGAATATTATACAAATTCATTCCATGTGCCTGTTTACTATAGCATTAGAGCGATTGACAAGATAAAGAAAGAAGCGCCTTATCATGAAATGTGCAATGCCGGACATATAACGTATGTTGAGCTGGACGGAGATTTAGCAAACAACCCTAAAGCATTTATGAAAGTTGTGCGCGCTATGCAGAAGGAAGGCATAGGGTATGGCGCAATAAACCATCCTATAGATAGGGATCCTGTATGCGGGTATAGAGGCGTTATAGGTGATATATGCCCTAAATGCGGAAGGAAAGAAGCAGATGGTGAGCCGTTCCAGCGCATAAGGCGTATAACAGGTTATCTTGTCGGTACGATCGACAGGTTCAATAACGCTAAAAGAGCGGAAGAAAGGGACCGTGTAAAGCATGGTGTATAATGGTGGATAATATGAGGATAGCTGGCATAGTAGAAGAATCGGTTGTAGATGGTCCTGGTATAAGGCTTGCGGTATTCTTTCAAGGATGCCCTCATGCCTGCCCTGGGTGTCATAACCCTAAGACGCATGACTTTTTGGGCGGGACTGAAATGCCTTTGGAAAAGATCGTGGAATATATGGACAATCCTCTTTTAGATGGCATAACGCTTACTGGCGGTGAGCCTTTCTGCCAGCCTAAAGATGCTTATCTGATTGCTAAAGAAGCGCATAAAAGAGGCCTTGATGTTTTTACGTATACAGGATATACGATAGAACAAATCACAGAAAAAAACGACAGCGATATGATGACTCTTCTAAAGATAAGCGATATGCTTGTTGATGGGCCGTTCATTTTAGCCAAAAGAACTCTTGATATACCGTTTGTAGGTTCTTCTAATCAGCGCATAATAAATATAAAACAATATTTCGAAAATAGAGATTAAAGACCGATTAAGCGATATAATATACATATGAGTTAAGCTCAAATTTGCTGCAAAGAATGAATGTTGATGAACGATACGCAAAAAGCTCTGCTTGCTATCTATTTGCCGCTTACTGTTCTTGTAGCTGTTTTGGACGATATTTATCCCGAAGCGGCTGTGGTTAAATATGTTAAGTATGCGATAATAGTGACGTTTTTCTTGGTTTCACTTATTGTGCATAAGAGATATTATGAGCAGAATGTAATGGCCATGTCGCTATTTTTCGTTATGCTGGCGGATTTCTTCCTTGTGTTTTCGACTACACTTAATCTTAAAGTATCTTTGGCGCCCTATGGCGTAGTATGCTTTACTTTAGCTTATGTGTGTTTGATATATGTCTATCAAAAGAACTTCAGCATAGGGAGGGCTGAAATAATAACCGCTGTTCCTATCATGGCGGCTTTTCTTTATGTGTTTGTTTCGCTTAACGCATATGTAAGTGGCATTATGGCTTTGGGAGCGCTTGTTTTTGGTATAACGCTTAGCTATATGACTTGGACATCAGTCTGCACGCTCTTTAGGGGATATTTTACAAAACGAGCATCAATCATGATATCTATATCGGGCGTTTGCATGTTCATCTGCGATCTTGGTGTTGCGTATTCTCTTCTTGATCCTAATTACGGCTATGCGTTCTGGCAGAAAAATATCGTCTGGTCAGCATATTTGATTGGCTGGGCACTTTTAGATTTGATAATATGCGAAGAAGATTTAAAATACAAAAAATAAAATGAGCAGCTAAAAGCTGCTCAATTATTTTGCTTATTTATTTGCCATTTTGACTAGATCATATCCGCCTGAAAGGTTGTATAGATTTTTGTAGCCGTTTTCAGCGAGTATCCTTGTGACAACATAGCCTCTTAGTCCTACTTTGCAGTAAACATAAATAGGTCTGTCTTTAGGTATCTCGTCTATTCTGTCTCTTATACTGTCAAGAGGTATGCTTACTGCTTTGTCTATATGACCCTCACTGTATTCAAGAGGCGTACGGCAGTCAAGTATATATTCATTGTTATTGACGAGTTCGGGTACTTCATTATAATGGAATACGTTTGTGTTTCCATTCAGTACGTTTGCCGCCGCAAAACCTGCGATGTTTACTATATCTTTGGCGCTTCCAAAGGGAGGAGCATAACATAGTTCAAGATGCATTATATCGTATACGGTCGCTTTGAATTTCATTGCTGTAGCGATTATGTCTATCCTCTTGTCAACTCCTTCATAGCCTACTGCCTGAGCGCCCAGTATACGGCCGTCATTTTTGCTGAATATGAGTTTTAACCAAATAGGTTTAGCGTCAGGATAATAGCCTGCATGCGAAGAGCCGCTCACGAATATTTTTTCATAATCGATACTAGCTTTTTTAAGCTGTTTTTCGTTTTGGCCTGTCTGTGCTGCTACCATATCGAATATCTTTATTACTGCTGTTCCCTGAACTCCTGGGAAAGCTTCTTTTAAGCCGGCTATATTGTTTGCGGCGGTTCTGCCTTGCCTGTTTGCGGGTCCTGCAAGAGCGAGCAGTGTTTTGTCTGAAGAAATGTAATCGTATTTTTCGGTGGCGTCACCCACAGCATATATGTTAGGATCGCTTGTTCGCAGATATTCGTCTACGAGAATGCCTCCGGTCTGCCCTATTTCAAGTCCTGCTGATTTTGCGAGTGATATTTCAGGGCGTACACCTATTGATACTATTACCATATCCGTTTCAATGTCATCAACTTTTGTGAGGATATGTAGCTTTTTATTTTTCCTGATTATATCTGTTACAGCAGAAGAACAAAAAAGCTTTATGCCCTTTTCCTCGAGCTGCGATTTAACTATTGCAGCCATTTCTATATCCATAGGTGGCAGTATATGCGTATCTGCCTCGATGACGGAAACGGAAAGACCTCTGTCATGGAGATTCTCGGCCATTTCAAGGCCTATAAAACCTGCACCTATGACAGCAGCTCTTTTAATATTATTTGTGTTTATATATTCATCTATTGCATAAGTATCCGGAATGTTTCTTATTGTAAATGCACCTTCCGGAAGATCTTTGAACGGTACGAACGGTTTAGCTCCCGGTGCTAAAACTAGTTTATCATATGGAAGCTCATAAGAAGCATTGTTCTTTTTGTCTACAATAGCAACTGTCTTCTTTTCACGGTCAATGTATGTTGCTTCACATAGAATTCGTATATCAATATTATATCTATTACGGAAAGCCTCAACAGTTTGAACGAGAAGCGCACTTTTTGATTTGATTGTTCCTCCGATATAATATGGCAGGCCGCAGTTTGCAAAAGATATATATTCGCCTTTTTCTATAAGGATTATATTGGATTGTTCATCAAGTCTTCTTAGTCTTGCAGCAGCGCTTGCGCCGCCCGCAACGCCTCCGATGATAACAATGTTTTTATTTTTCATAAACAGCGCCTTCTAATAATTAATACAAAATAATTGTACACGAAAAATATGAAAAATAAACAAAGAAAATAGTTGCTTTCGCAACCAAACAAGTCTATAATAATTACATATGGTTGCGTTCGCAACAGTTTGACTGAGGTGCATTATGCAAAACAAAAGATATATATCCAGGTATATTTCCATTATTTTCAGGCATTCACAATTATATATGTACAATAGGCTAAAGCGCTATGGATTAGGCAGGGGGCAGCAGGCGCAGCTCATGATGCTTTTTGAACATGGCGTCATGACACAGGAGCAGCTTGCTAAAAATCTGAAGATCGATAAGGCAAATATCGCAAGGTCTATAGATAAGCTGGAGCATGAAGGCTTTGTTATTAGGGAGCGCAGCGAAATCGACAGAAGATCGTATAATATAATTTTAACTGATAAAGCCTATGCAATAAAAGGAGAAATTCTCAGTGTTGTAAACAGCTGGATAAATTCTTTAACGAAGGATATGAGCGAAGAAGAAGAGGAACTAGCTATAAAGCTTCTTAAGAAGATGGTCGACAATGCAAGGAACTCTGATTTATGCGGCTCTAAATATCCTGATAAAAATAAATAAAGTTTTATAAATTTATAAAAGTGGAGAGATGTGTATGGAAGATAGAGAAAAACTTCTTGGGAACGAGAAGATCTCAAATTTACTAAGGAAATTATCTGTCCCTGCAACTTTAGCAATGTTTGTAAACGCCCTTTATAATATAACAGACACTGTTTTTGTAGGGCAAACAGGCGGATATCTTGCAATAGGAGGACTTACTATATGTTTCCCTATGCAGACGATACTGATGGCATTTTCAGGAATGGTAGGTGTTGGATCTGCATCAATAATATCTAGAAGATTAGGCGCAGGTAAAAAGGAAGAAGCCTTTGAAGCTGCCGGTAACGCATTTACATTGGCATTTTCTATAGGGCTTGCTTTTTGTATAATAGGTCAGGTTTTCATGGAACCTCTTTTAAGGTTCTTTGGTGCTACAGATACGCTTTTGCCTTACAGTGAATCTTATTTAAGGTTCATCTTGATAGGGTTCATGTATCAGCCAGTAACAATGGCTTCAAATAATATGATAAGAAGCGAAGGCAACGCAAGAGTAGCCATGGTCTCTATGCTTATAGGAGCAATAATGAATATAATACTTGATTATATATTCGTTATGGTTTTAGGTATGAGCATAAAGGGCGCTGCTATAGCAACGATAATATCACAGTTTGCTGCGTTTATATATGTAATACATTATTTCAGAAGCGGCAAGAGCTTATTCAAACTGAAACCGCACCATCTGCTTGTGGACTGGAGCATAGCGAAAGAAACGGTAGCAGTTGGCGCTTCTACATTTGCTAGGCAGGGCAGCTCAAGCGTTATAGCTATACTTATGAACCACTTATTGGTTATTTATGGCGGAGATATAGCAGTATCCGTATATGGTACGATAAACAAAGTAATGACGATGATGTTTATGCCTGCTTTTGGGATCACACAAGGGATGCAGCCTATCGCTGGATTCAATTACGGTGCTAAAAAGTTTGATAGAGTCAAACAGGTTGTATATCTTGCTATTAAATGTGCTGTAGTGTATGCGGTAATATTCGAAATACTTATAGAATTTTTCCCGCAGCAGACATTTAGTTTGTTCTCAAACGATCAGACGCTGATAGATAATGGTACATTTGCTATAAGACTTATGATCTCAATGACGCCTTTTGCTTTGATACAGACGCTTTCTGCAAGCTTTTTCCAAACGATAGGAAAGGCGATACCTGCCTTATGGCTCACTCTTTCGCGTCAGGTGTTGTTCTTTATACCGCTTATATTGATTTTGCCGTCTATCGGATTTGGACTTACAGGCATCTGGATGGCATTTCCGGTTGCCGATGTTCTGAGCGCTATAATTACAGCAGTATTCTTTACAAAAGAAATGAGAACTCTTGATAAACTCATTAAAGAGCAGGAGAACATAAAACAGCAGGAAAGCCTTGGGAAATTGGAGCTTATGCCTACAGCGGTCGATTGATAAGTAAATATTAAAGCTGCAAAAGCTACATAATCAGCATAAAAATCATACAGCTTCTTTAGTAGTTCGCATTACTACTTAAAGAAGCTGTTTTTATATTCTTAATAATAGCTCAAAGAGCATAGGATACGGGCTAACATGTAAAATACGAAAATAAAAAAACAACAGCCGTTTTTCAGAAAAAATATGTTTTAAAAGCAGTTTATAAGCAGCAAAGCTAAACCGTGCAAAAAATATTTTGCATACTGTTTTCTTACCTCTGCTTCCGATTTGCAGCGTAATAATCTTTTTAAGCATTACCCACTGACCAGCGCCATGATTTGTATCTTCTGTGGAATTGAGCCTGCAAAGCAGATATCCGTCTGACTGCAATATTTTTTTGCTTGATTTGTTATTGCTATCGTATCGTTCCAATAAAACAATGCAGACTAAGATCCGCATCAAAACTCTTATGCTTGAATCTTCAAAACGAAGGTCTTCTGACATATCGGCTGATATAGTTTTATTGTTGGCACATATTTCATCACATTTTCTATGCAGCTTCCGAAAGACCGTAGAAAATTACTTTATAGCTGCGTTCAGACAGATAGAGGCTGTTGCTGCCGAAACCGGGACCTAAATCAATGATGGGCAGGTTTTTAGATCCTTCTAAGATTATATTGTATTTATCAAGCCAAAGATCATATTCGGTTTTTGCTGAGAGATGATCATATTGTGAATCTCAGTATTCTTTTAGAATATCCATATGATAAATCCTACTATACATTTTCTGAATTTTATCAGTTTATACAATTAGAGTAAATGGGCATGCTAATTGTATAATATTGCATTAGGAGAGATATTAATGCCAGAGAAAGAATACACAAACAGGCTCATAAACGAAAAATCGCCTTATCTTTTAAAGCATGCACACAATCCGGTAAACTGGTATCCATGGTGTGAGGAAGCATTTGAAAAAGCAAAGAAAGAAGACAAGCCGCTTTTTGTTTCCATAGGCTATGCATCGTGTCATTGGTGCAGTGTCATGGAAAAAGAGTCTTTTGAAGATAAAGAAGTAGCAAGGATACTGAATGATCATTATGTATCGATTAAGGTCGACAGAGAAGAAAGGGCGGATATAGATGCGGTATATATGCAGGCATGTCAGGTACTCGGTTCAAATGGCGGCTGGCCTCTTAACGTGTTTATAGGAAGCGATGGAAAACCGTTTTTTGCGGGTACTTATTTTCCCAAAGAAGATAAATACAATATGGCAGGATTCATTACTGTTTTAAAACTAATAGCAAACTATTGGGCGCAGAACAGAGAAAAACTGCTTGAAATAGGCGGCAAAGTTACAGATATAATAGAAAGAAAAGATAGCCCGTCTGAGATAAAAGAAAAATGGCTGCATGATGCGGCAGCGGATATAAAAAAAGCCTTTGATTATACTTATGGAGGCTTTTTGGGTGCGCCTAAATTTCCTATGGCATCTACATGGCTTTTTATGCTGCGCTACAGTCGGCTTTTTAATGATGAAAATGCACTTGGACTTGTTAAGTATACGCTCGATAAAATGGCGATGGGTGGTATCTTCGATCATGTTGAAGGAGGATTTTGCAGATATTCTACTGATGAAAAATGGCTTGTGCCACATTTTGAAAAAATGCTATACGACAGCGCTCAGCTTATAAGTTTATATGCGGAAATGTATATGATAACAAAAAATGATATGTATAAAAGAATATGCGAAAGAACTATAGCTTATGCGTTTAGAGAGCTTATGGATGAGAAAGGAGCTTTTTATACTTCACAAGATGCAGACTCAGGAGGGGTGGAAGGAGACTACTATATCTTCAGCGATGAGGAGATAAAAAATGCGCTGCCTAAAGAGCTATATGATAGTTTTACAAAAGCTTGTAATGTTACAGGCGAAGGCAATTTTGAAGGGAAAAATGTACTAAGTGTTAATACTCTTGAAGAGACACCTGAGATAAAAAAAGCGTTTGAGCTTTTGAAAGAGATAAGAAAAAGCCGTGTAAAGCCGGCTCTCGATGATAAGATCCTTTCCGGACAAAACGGACTTATGATAGCTGCACTTTCTAAGGCAGGGCGTATTTTCAGACAGGATGCGTATATTAAAGCTGCTAAAAAGGCTGCAGATTTTGTGCTGCAGAATATGCTCTCAAGTGGCAGCAGGCTTATGACAAGCTACAGAGAAGGACTTGCTCCTTATAAATCTGTTCAGCCTGACTACGCATATTTTATCGACGGACTTCTGGAGCTATATGAAGCAACGCTAGAAGAAGTTTATCTTTTGAATGCTATAACGCTTGCGGAAGGCATGATAAATCTGTTCTGGGATGAAAAAGAAGGAGGGTTTTACATGACCGGAAGTGATGCTTCAAAACTTTATGCAGGAATAAAAGATAAAAATGACGGAGCACTGCCTTCTGGAAATGCTATAGCCGCAAAGGCGCTATTTGTCCTTTCAAGGCTAAGTGCAAACCAAGAGTATGAACAATACTCAATCAGGACTTTAGAAGCTTCCGCACAGCAAATAAACGCTCACCCCCTTGCTTTTACTGCACATCTTACTTCCCTTTTATATATGCAGGCAAAAAACAAGGAAATAATACTGACAGACGGCAATGGCATAGAAGAAATGAAAAAGATAACGATAGAGGATTATTCTCCGTATAATCATGTGCTTTTCTGCAGTGAGCAAATGAAAAAAGCGCTTACTCATCTTTTGAGCTATGCAGAAGAGGAAAATGCTGGAGCATATATATGCATTAACGAAACATGCTCGCCTATTATAAAAGATACGAAAGAACTCAAAGATAAATTAAACGGATTATAGTTATTTAAAATCGCACAAACTTATTATCAGAAAACTGTGTACAGTTTTTTTATTTGCTGTTATTATATTTAGTAGGTTGTTTTTGGAGGTATTTTGATGAAGAAGTCTACATATCTGTTGGTTTCATTGCTTGCATTTATATTTGTAATAATTGGCTATACGTGGCTGCAAAATTTTACTTATGTTTTGCCGCTGCCGATTAATAAACCGGAGAATCTCACTTACATTCGAATAGATAATTATGAAAACAATACTGCTAAATTCATTACCGAACAAGCTGATATAGTTTCTGTAGCTGAGATATTGAACAATAGTACGAATGCAACGGAAAAGGCCGATAATCAAGACAGAAATGTTCAGTACGCTGTTTTTATAACAGATGGTAATAAGTCATATACTTATACTTTTTATGATCAGTATATTTCCTGCGAAGGGCATTGGTTTAAAAACCCTTATGATGCTGTAGCGGATTTGAGAGAGATATATGACAAATTGAATTATGATACAAAGGCGATATCAAAATGATATTAAATAAGCAAGTAAAAAAAAGAGCGCAAAGCTCTTTTTTTATATTTTACCTTTAAGATATCTGCACAAAGAACCGAACTGCTGGAAAGTTGCATATAAAAACAGCACTAATAAAAAATAAAAAGCTTTAATATAATATAAATTTTACCTAAATTTATAAAAAATCACTTATTTATAAGGACCAGAATTTATAAATATAATTGCTATATTGCCTTAATTGAATTAATTTTACAATATAGCTGATAAGAAAAGTACTATATGAAACAAAACAAGTAACAATAAAAGCAAATGTCGACGAATCAGAATAATTTGACTTATCAAATATTAGATATTATAATATTTCATGTGAATTGTGTAAAGAGCACTTTAAACATAAGAATACTTGGTTATCGTATATTATTTATTTTGTTAAAATGTATTGTTGTGCTTATATAAAATTGGATATATAATTTTTTTAAGCGGGTTCTATTAATGAATATGCTTAAAAATTTTATTAATGTTTATAGAGAAAGGATTTGTTATAATGAAAAAAATAGTTAGCACTGAGAATGCGCCTGCAGCTATAGGACCATATTCTCAAGCGGTAAAAGCAGGAAACACAATCTATGTATCAGGCCAATTGCCAATCGATCCTTTGACAGGTAATTTCCCAGCACAAAACATTAAAGATCAGACAAGACAATCACTCACAAATATAAAGAAGATATTAGAAGCAGAAGGCTACAGCTTGAAAGACGTTGTAAAAGTACATTGTTTCATGGCTGACCTGAATGATTTCGTTGCTATGAATGAAGTTTATGCAGAGTTCTTCACAGAAGATTATCCTGCAAGGGTTGCAGTTCAGGTGGCACGTCTTCCAAAAGATGCACTTGTTGAAATAGATGCAACAGCTTGCAAAGATTGATCTAAATAATTGACAAAATAGATTTGCTTAAATAAATTCGCAAAATTATAGTTTTCCATTTGTTTTTGACCTAAATTTAACCGGGACAATACGCGATATGCCGTGAATAAATTTTCAGTATGTCTGGTAAAAAAAGCGCTTTGCCTTTGGCGGGCGCTTTTTATCTTTCCGTGATCAGCACTTTAGTGTCTGGGTCAATGGGTCTGCCCGAATGTCTTTAGTTTTAAATCTAAAAAACGATCAAAAAACCCGAAAATTATAACATTTCTACGAATTATAAAGGTCTATGCATTATTGCATAGGCGTATTAAACGCATTTTGAACAAATAAAATGCTTTATTAGTTTTGGCTTTTTACACTTTATTCTTTTTAATATTGGGGCTTATCTTACTGCTGATATTTTATTGATTTACATTGCAAATAAGGTGAACATTTAAATATTTTTATATATTTCCCATAAATAAATAAATAAAAGGAAGGTGCAATAATAATGGATCAAGAAAACACAGTAGATCAGAGCCAATCTGTAACTGCCAGCCTTAATAGGGTATTAGGCAGGAAGGAATTATTTTCTATGGCTTGTGGTCAGATCATTGGCGCAGGTATTATGGCTTTGGTAGGCGTAGGAATCGCTTACACAGGAAGGTCAGTCAACTTGGCATTCATAATCGCAGCTATATTCACAATCATGATGGCTATTCCTTACATATTCCTTGGCGGCACACTACGTTTCAGAGGCGGTAACTATTCCATTTTGACAGCATTGTTACCAAGCAAATTCGCAGGCGCATATATGATCATATACGTCGTATCGAACGTATCATTGGCAATTTACTCGATATCATTTGCAGAATACTTCTTAGGTTTAACTGGACTAAACGTTTCGCCGGTATTAATAGCAGCAATTTGTATGACAGTATTCTATCTATTTAATCTTTTTGGAATACAAGGCGCAGCTATAGTTCAGAATGCAATGGTTGTTATTCTGGCAGCAGCACTGGTTATCTTCATGGCATTTGGTGTTGGCAAGGTTAACTGGAACGGAGCATTCGGCGGAAATGCAGACTGGATGACAGGCGGACTTAATGGTTTGTTTATGGCAGGCGCAACACTTACATATGCGACAGGCGGCGCTACGATTATCATCAACTTTGGCGCTGAAGCTAAGAACCCAACGAAAGACGTACCAATTGTTATCGTTGCTTCTACATTATCAATAGCAGTTGTATATGCTATAATGGCTACAGTTGCAGCAGGCGTATTACCGGTTGCTGATGTTGCAGGAAAATCATTGCTTTTGGTTGCAAGAGAGATATTGCCGGCAGGTTTCTATGAGTTCTTCATCATCGGCGGTGCAATGTTTGCTCTGCTTACAACACTTAACGCAACACTGAGCTGGGTTACAAAACCATTGCTTCAGGGCGCAGCAGATGGATGGCTTCCAGCAGTATTTGCTAAAGTACATCCAAAGTACAAAACTCCTACAGTTTTGCTTAC
>Ga0067045_1027569_pt1 | contig 89083 bp, 85 predicted proteins | sample TerdegcTABiofilm_FD_59184 | JGI IMG/M metagenome (GOLD analysis project Ga0067045, IMG submission 59184) | Combined Assembly of (Gp0054472, Gp0054536) Wastewater bioreactor microbial communities from Singapore -Terephthalate degrading...
TGTGCTATATTTTCTGTAAAAGTAGAATAAGTTAATTAAGATAAACTTGAAATGGGCCATCAAGAACCTCCATAATAAATAGATGATACTCTAAAAAAATTAAGGAGGATAATTCAAGATGACCCAACTAAATAGTAAATCAATAAAGTCGATTTTGCAAGAGGCACTCTCAAAAGACGGAGATTTCTTAAAGGAAATGGTAAAAAGTATTATGCAACAATTAATGGAAGAAGAAAGAGATCAACAGGTGGGAGTATTATCTCACCAGAGGGACCATACCAAAAGAAAGGCCAATCGTAATGGCTATAAGCCCCGCTCTTTGAATACCAGAGTCGGTAGCCTGCTTTTGGCCAAACCCCAGATCAGAGAGTTTGCCTTTCAGACCCAACTCTTTGAGAATTACCAGAGAAGTGAAAAGGCCTTACTTTCTACCATCTGCCAGATGATCACCCATGGTGTCTCCACCAACCGGGTAAAAAAGATTGTGGGTAAATTATCACCGGATTTAACCTATTCCAAATCTACGGTCAGTAGAATCACCCAGGAGCTAGATCCCCAGATTAAAAGCTGGCAAGAAGATAAGCTCAAAGATCATTACACCTATTTGTTTACTGATGCCGTTTACTTCTTTCTCCGAGAAAACCACCAGGTGGTCTCTTCTCCTTTACTCATAACCGTCGGTGTGGATAAGGATGGTCATCGCAAGGTCCTGGGTGTTGATCTTGCCTTTGAGGAAAGCTACCAAAGCTATAAGAATCACTTTAATAAACTCAAAGAAAGGGGACTAAAAAAGGTTGATTTAACCATCTCTGATGAACATAAGGGACTCATCAAGGCACAACAGGAAATATTTCCTAATCCACCACACCAGAGATGTATCGGTCATTTTATGCGCAATGTCCTATCTTATGTTCCCTATAGGGAGAAGAAAAAACTGGCCGATTATCTCAAACAGATCTTTAATTCTCCCACCAGAGATATGGCTCAAGATATTGCCCGGCTGATTACCCAGAAGTATCAGATGAGCTATCCTAAGGTAAGCAAACTTCTAGAAGAAGAACTGGAATTTACTCTTACTTACTTAGGCTACCCTGAACCTCACTGGCGTAAGATTAGAACAACCAATCTCATTGAAGGGGTGCTCAACAAAGATCTAAAACAACGCTCTAAAGTGATTGGTATTTTCCCCAATAGTCAATCCTGCCTGAGATATGCCTGTCTCCGCCTTATGGAAATTGATGAAGAATGGCAGACCGGAAGAAGATACATGAAGATAATCAAAGAGGATCAAAATCCAGAAAAAGATGACCCTCTCTTAAAAGAAATTAAACAAATGAAAGAAGGAGTCAATACTCAGGAGGAATTGGTGGTAACTTAATTTTACAGAAAAATTGGGATTGACTCGCTTAAATATGTAGAACTATAAAGGAAACACAGTATCCAAACCAGTAATAAAGCCAAAGACATTGCCTGCGAAAAGTCTTATGTGGAGTCTTTCTTCAAAGGAGGTGCATCTATAGTAATAAGAAACCTATCTTTGATTTCATGACCAGAATTACTTGTTTTATAGAAGATGCACATAATGGAAAGACAATATGTTCGGTATTGGATTATCATCCTTAGAAGGAATAAGAGAATCTGTTAAATAAAAACATCTATCAGTAAAGTGAGATAGCTAAGACTTTATTTATTAGACTCAGCGGGGATCAAGATCTTTAATCGCCTAATTAAAAAAACCTCCTAATAACTTTTATATGATTTTAAAAATATCAAACCTTTCAATAGCTTAAAAAAATATTTATACTTGCATCCAAAATTATATCTAATTTATTGTTAGTAATAAAACTTGATTTCATTTAAGTCTTTTATTGTATAATCTATTTTAAGTTTGGATAATGTCTCAGATAAAGGTATGCCTGTATTAGGATCCCAGCCCATTAATTTGTAGTAATTCCTCAACATATCCTTGAGATGATAGCTAATAGAGAGACCTTTCCCAGGGCCATCTTGTGGAATAGAGCCGTATCTTGGTGATGGCATATCTAATTTGGGAGACAAACCACATCTAAGATTATACATTCTCATTAAAGTTACAGCTCTACGTCCCGATTCTAATGCTTCGTCAAAGGAAAAATTCCATCCCGTTACTGCCTTTAGTGATTCGCATAGTAATGGAATATTCCCCAAACATGGAAACCAACAAATAACTAATGAATCAACAAATGTCATTGTGCCCGTAGTTCTACCAGCAATATCTGAAATATATTCCCATGAATACGGATCATATTTATTACTTAATCCATAAGGAGTTAAATCAAGACCTACAGTCTGATTCTGAAGAGTTGCGCTTTCAGAAATACAAGTATCAAGCAACTCTCCCCATCTAACACGATGATCATGTCCTCTTGGGATATTTCCCTTTTTAGTGTATATAGCCATATTAATTGATTCTCCACTGATTTTTTCAGCTGCTGCTTTAATCCCGTCTGCTAATAAATTTCCAATACCTTCACGATAAGCAATCTTCTTTAATAAAGTACGAGTCGCTTCAGCACTCCCCCATTTCATTTGCAATCCATCAAGATCATCAATAGTAAGTAATTTTTTCTCAAAACATTCCATTATCCAACCAATAAGCCAGCCACCTTCATTAGAATCTATTCCTAAGCCATCTGCCTCATTAGAAAGTACTATTGCCGCCCCGGGATCTGTTACCCCAATCTGGGGTCCCCATGCTGCATATTGTTCATATTGTGGATCCTTACCGCAAAAACCTTCATAGGGACCTTCAGTTACCCTGATCTCTATACAATGATGAGAAGGACAAAAAAGGCAAGGAGAGTTATGCAGAATCTCAAAACGATCTCTAACATTAAATTTATTAGCTTCTGGGAAAACATTTGTGGTATAATTTTTTACGGGTAGCATACCGACTTTATCTAACATTACTAATAGTCTATGCGTTCCGTAATGGTAATTCTCGCTGTTACGACTTTTAAAATAATCTAGCAAATTTTTTTTGCATTCGTTTAACTCAATTCTATTAGCAATATTAATATGCCCTTGGTTTCGAGAAATAGCTATCGCTTTTAGTTTTTTAGATCCTATAACTGCTCCTACCCCATTGTGGGCAGCTGTATGGCCTCTATCCCCATGAAAACCTGCAAATGTAACTAAATTCTCTCCTGCTGGACCTATACTAAAAACACTCATATTCCTTTTTTTATATCCCAACTCTTCTTTTATAATCTCTTCAACTTCCCAAGTATCTTTACCTAATAGATGCTTTGCGCTTCTTAAATCAGCTATCCCATCGTGTATATACAGATAAAACCAGTCGGAAGAAATGCCTTGAATTGCTATTCCATCAAATCCCGAAAATTTAAGGTATGCTCCAAAATTCCCATTAGCTTGTGTAGAAGTTACTCCATTAGTATGGGTACCTTTAGTAACTATGGAAAAGGATCCTGTTCCTGCTAGGCCACTTCCACCTAAAGGGCCAGACAAAATATAAACTCTATTTTCTGGATCTGCCCAATTGACAGTTGGTGGTACTTCATTATAAAGAAATTTAACTCCTAAAGAAGTGCCTCCTAAATATTTGCGAACGGTTTCTTTGGATAAATATTCAATCCATATCTTGTTTTTATTTAAATCAATTCTCAATATTTTTCCAGTCGAACCATAAAAAATATCCATTCTATCTAAAACCTCCTATTTAATAGTATTTGTGCTACTTACAGCATTTTTTTTATTTTATTTACCTCTATTTTTTCTTCTATCATCCTTTTTCATAGATATTTAGATTATTTTATATGCTAATAATAAATGAGTATAATGAAATTATCATTAAAAATAATTCTATTATTTTTCTTAAGAATATTTTATCTTTGGTTAATTTTCTATAGATATTTCATTATAATTATTAATTTATGTCATATTTTTACATAAAATATTATTGAAATTTGATTCATTATTCTGTTTATGTAGAAGGATTATTCTTTCCAAAACACCATTTCTGACTCCATATATTTCTTTTTGTAAACTTATTGTAAGTGTAATATTGTTAGGAATAATTTCTAACCGTTCTCCAAGTTTAAATTTTTTATTTTTTCCTATGCTTGGATCTAGGTAATAAATGCAAGCAGATTCCGCTGATAAACTACATAACCATAGATCTGTTCTTCTTTTTACCGGATCATATTTTGGGGTGCCATTCCAAAAAAATCTGTGTTTTCTCTATAAAATATAAGAGAATCATTGCCAAATGACTTATATCTACCATCGATTACAAAATGATCCGAATGTGTAGTACTTATTACCGTTATCCACATAGTAGCTGCATAATTTTCTATTTTATTTCCGAGATTCTTTGTATGCTAAGTATCACCAATAATACAATTCTCGGGATGTATCTCAGTTATTATTGAAATTTTTTTAAATATTGACAAGTCGCTTGGAAAGTAGGTGAAGAAACTACAGAAACATGTGTTACCTTAATACTTTACTTTTTAATAAGCGGGCAAGATTTTCCATTATTAATGCACTTTTAAAAGCAGCTTGATTTACACTTTCTTCAGTAGACTCGAATCCTATTTTGTGGGTATAAATACCATCAAAATAAGCCCACCTGGGGGACCCCAAAGCTAATAAACTTTTGACTAATAGCAATTTTTAAAAGTAGATGAATTTTTTTACCAATTTGTCTTACTATTTCATTAACTTGTGGAGCATGTTTTATCATGTCTACTACAAGAGTCATTTCTATCTTAGAATTCTTAAGCATTTTTTTAACACTTCTAATTTTGTTTTATTATAAAATGGATAGGCAATTAGAATATCATCAATTCCAGTATCACTCATCGGCTTTGCTCGGTCAACAGTTCCTACTTCTATACCATAAGTTCCGACATCAACCTGTAGTCATACAATAAATGAGCATTCATGCACTTTTGTATGCGTTCTTAGCTTTACCCTGGCTTCCACTGATAATTTAGTCATCTATTTTATATTTTTTTCTAGTTGTTATAGGTTTATAAAACTATGGGGGGTATCAATGGATTCAAATGTTATATAAATTTTTTTCATATTAAAATCCTTGTATATTCTCATAATTATTTAGAGCAACATTCAAATTCTTCAGATTAGTCGTTAATGGTTACATATAATTCTTTTTAATGCTTCGCTTTTCCTAATAATCTACCTATAAATTATTTTTATTTTCATTAATGTTGGGAAAAAATCAAGATTCTAATTAGTGCCCTTTTCTTATTAAATCGTATATCAGAATTATAATAATTGATATTTACCCTTTCTAATAATTACAATAGGTATTAAACCAGCTTGAATAATTTATTTTATTATTTTTTACCATCAATATTTATAAAAATAAAAATACCCTTCTCAAATTTTTAAAATCTTAAATAAAATTTAATATAGTAATGCAGTTTTTATTTTTTTATTAAAGACTGGAAACTAAAAAAATATTATAATTTCTTGGATAAGTCTTTTATATATCTATTTTTTAAATATAAAGCATATTCTGCGCATCTTATGATTTTTTTAGAATCTATTCCAGTATCTATTCCCATACTAGAAAACATATTAGATAGATATTCAGTTGCAATATTACCTCTAGCACCTGGTACAAAAGGACAACCGCCAAGTCCTCCAGAAGCTGATTCGAAAATTCTTATTCCTGCGCTTAAAGCTGATAAGGCATTGGCGAACTCTATACCATTGCACTGGTGTAAATGAATACCAATAGGTATATTTTCCACTAAACTTAATACCTCACTACACAGTTTATAGGTAAGTTTTGGATTTGTTACTCCAGTAGTATCACAAAGAGTAATACCTTCGCATCCTAAATTCTTTAAGCCTTTTAATATCCTCAACACATTAGAGTAAGTATTCTCAGAATTGTATCCGAATGCGGTTGCAATGTTTACTCTAAATTTAACATTGTGTTTTTTTGCCAGACATATCATAGAACTAATTTCATTTAATGATTCGTCTATAGTCATATTTACATTATTTTTATTATGTATTTCACTGGCACTTAAAAATCCTACGACTTCCTTTGCTCCAGCTTCTAATGCTAACTCTAATCCTTTTTTATTAGGAACTAAAACGCAAAATTTTATAATACTACTATCTAGAAAGTGGTTAACAATTTTAGTCGAATCTCTCATCTGAGGTATCCATTTTGGATTTACAAATGAAGTAATTTCAATATTTCTACAACCTGCCTTTTGAAGTAAATGAATAAATCTTATTTTTTCTCTAGTAGGAATAAAACTTCTAATATTCTGCAAACCGTCCCTTGGTCCTATTTCAGATATTTGAACTGATTTTGGAAGATTTAGTGAAGTCTTCATTTTTAAATTTTCCTTAATTTATTTTTTGATAATCATCATAGGATAGTATGTTCATATTATCAATCAAGTCACAATAAATATCTTCTTCAGATGGCTCAATGCGATTTATAGGTTCTGCAAGTCTGGTAATATTAATATAATGTTTTTGGGTAATATTCTCAGAAGCAATATTGCCTCCCCATGTGCCACAACCCAAAGAGAAGGTAAAAGCCAATCCATTAAACCAATTCCCGCTATTTGCAATCCCATGGGGTTGTCTGACAGTTACTCTGCTAGTTTTAGTATTTAAAGCCAATTTTAATATATTCTCTTCATTAAATGAATGAATTCCACAAGAATGACCTGCTCCGCTATATTCAGTTATTAAATTAACCTTATTAATTGCATCATTAAAATTATTAAACTTGTATAGTGTTAAAACTAAGGATAATTTTTCTCCAGAAAATGGATATCCTTTGCCTATGTCTTCTTCTTCCACCATTAAAAAAGCAGTATTTTCAGATATATTTATTCCTGCTTTCTGCGCAATTTTATTTACTGGTTGTGCAATTATTTCTGGACTAAGACGACCATTAATCCACATTATCTTCTGCAATCTATCTTTTTCCTCTTTTGAAGTTAAATGACCTCCTTCATTTTTTAATGCTTCAACTAATGTTTTGTAAATACTTTCATGAATTATGAGTGAATTTTCAGCTGAACATCCTGATGCATTATCAAATATTTTGCCTATTTTAATTTTATGTGCAGCATCTAAGATATCTGCTGTTTCATCTACTACTATAGGAGCATTGCCAGCTCCTACTCCATAGGATGGTTTACCAGAACTATAAGCAACTTTTACCATGTCACTACTACCGGTAGCCATAGTGAGATCACATTTTCTCATAATTTCCTGTGCAATTTCTTTTGAGGGATTTCGAATAGATATAAATAAATCTACAGGTGCATCATTTTTCTTCAACACTTCTCTCATAATTTCAACAACTCTATTCGTCGTTTTCTTACTCCTAGGGTGAGGAACAAAAATAACTGCATTCCTACCTCTTAAAGCTAACATGCCTTTAAAAACCGGAGTAGCTTCTGGATTGGTACATGGTATAATTGCGCTTATCACTCCGATAGGTTTTGCAATCCTAGTAATACCAGTCTGTGAATTTGAGTCAATAACTCCAACTGTTTTTACTTTTTTCACGTCATAGAAGCAACCGGGTATTTTCTTGGTAAGCTTTGCAAATTTTGATTCAACAGTTCCCATACCAGTTTCATCATATGCTAATTGTGCTAAATCTAAAGCAATATTTTCTCTTGAGATAGTATAAACAATAGCTGCAGCAAGCTCATCAACCTCTCTTTGGGAAAATGTTTCAATATATGACTGTGCTTTACGTGCCCGTTTTAATATTTCATCAATATCAATATCTGTATCTGTATTATTTTCTATTTTTTTAGCCATATTCTATAATTCAACTCCATAAAAATAAAATAATTCAATTTCAAAGAAATATATTGGTTTTAATCGAATACTATTCAATTTATATAAGAGTAGTAATAAATAATTTCGTTAGCACTATCTGCTTTTTCTTTTGATTCTAAACTTGATTTGGTATTCTATTTAATAATTTCTACTATCTTACTACTGTATATTTAAGAAAAATAACTTTGATTAATCAAAAGAAAAACTTTATTATGTTTATAGCTAAATGTCAGCTTGTTTTTTTATCCAAATATCTGCACTATTTATCATTGCCGGTAAATTTATAGTAGCGTTTTCATTACTTTTTAAATTAAACATTTTTTCATATTTCTCTCCGATTAGCTCATTATTCTTTATTTCTTGTACAATAATCTTATGATTTTTACCAACAACCATAGCCACTTTTCTTTTACCTTTTTCAAGCAAACCAATTTCTTGATTGTTTACCCAAACATTATAATTAGTATCTGATATATAATAAGTATCATTAACAGTTACATCTATATTATCAATAAGTACTTTATGTTCTTTACCAATTGTATATAGGAAAATTCCAAGAAATATTAATATAATAATAATACTAATTCGAATTAATGTTCTTTTCATCTTCAATTATGTTTTCTCCTATCAATCATTATTTACAACAATACTTCTTTTAGCAGCCATAGTCTTTTTTCGTTCGTTTTCCTTTTCAACTCTTTTTCTCCAAGCATATAACGCTAATGAAAAAGCAATTACACCATAAGAAATAAAAACCCTAAAATATTCTCCAAGCTGTGCTTGCCCAAGAAGCTCCTTCCCGGCTCGAGGTGATACTACAAACATGGTATGAAAAAGAATAACTCCGATAAATACATTAGATATAGTTGCTTTCCTCACTGACGCCCCGCCAACTAACAAAGCAGCAACTGCAAATACACCAACGAAATCATGACAATTATAAGTGGCTAAAGAACCAATGTTCTGTAAAAATATAATTTGACCATAACAAGCCAGAATCGTTGAAATAGAAACTGACAAAATACGTGTTATCTCTACATTAATACCTAAAGAGCGGGCAATTTCATTATCTTGTCCTACTGAACGAATATCCTGGCCTAATTTTGTTTTTCTAAAAAAAATAATAAATAAACAAACTAAAGCAATGGTTAATAAAGTAGCTATAGGAACTAATATACCTCCTATATCTATAGCTATTAAGTTATCCAAAACTTGCCTGATTCCAAGTAAGTTTATTGCATTTCTAATACCATACCCTCTTGATAATAGAATGCTAGAATTTTTCATAGGAATCACACTTCCCATTCCGTATAAAACAACAAGTTGATAAATGCCATTCATAAAAAATGCAAGCATAAATCCTGTCACCATTTCTCTTCCCTTAGCACGGTTAAGCACAATTCCCGCAAAATAACCTAATAAAATTGCTATTGGTGTCGAAATCAATACGGCTAAAAATAAACCTGGCATCCCAACAATTCCCCAATCTGTTATAAAAATTATGCCAATTTGTCCAGCCATAGCTCCAAGAGGAATAGCAAAATTCATACCCATACCTGCAATTATTGGAATAAGAAGAGCTAGTATAAGGAATGAATCTCTTGACAGCCTGATCACAAGCTCTCGAATAAGAAATTCCCACGAAAGACCTGATAAAGGAATTGCAATAATCACTATAATGGTAATTAAGATAGGTACAGCAAAATTTATTAAAAAATACTCAAATGGATTCATAGTTTTGGTTAAATTACTTCTTTTATTCATCTTAATCTTATCCTCTCTATTCTTGTTAATGCATAGACAATCATTCCATTTGACACAATTATTCTAATAACTTCTGACATCTCAGATTGAATAATACTATTAAGAACTGAAGGAGTCATTGTTAAAATACCCTGAAAAAGAAATGTCCCAATAATGACATTTTTAATTGATGCCTTACCTACAGATGCACCTCCGATAAGTAGAGCAGCAATTGCAGGGAAGGGCATATAGAGAGGTGATAAATATAATTGGATAAAGCCAAAACCTTCTTCAAAAACTATAATTCCAATTGCAGCAATAATAGTAGATAGCATAACCGAAATTGTTCGCATTCTGTCTGTGTTTATACCGCAGGATTTAGCATAGTCAATATTAGAACCAACAGCAGTTATTGAAGCGCCTATTTTTGTTCTAAAAAAAGCCCAAACTAAAAAAGTTAAAAAAGCAAAAAATAATATAGTACCTGTAGGAAAAGATATGTAATTTCCTATATTAATTCTAAAAAAATCAGTTAAAACATGGAACCAATAACCTTGATTACTGATTGTAGTACGTAAGCCTGTTCCTCCATAAGGCCAAATAATATTAGGATTTTTAAAAGGTAAAATTAACCACATAATACACATTACAGACACTGATGAAAAACCCACATAAGTTGCTACAACCATCTCTTCTCCTTTAACTTTATTAAGAAGAAGTCCATATAAAAATCCAAAAATCACAGCAAATAGAATTGCTATTCCTAGAGCTACAAAAAATCCTGTTAAACCTATCAACTCCATTTCGATACTAATAACCGAGCCTAGAAGCCCGGCAATGATTCCTAATTGTAAGCCAAAATTTAAGCCACAACCTGATTTTACCATTGGAAATAACGATAATACCAATATTCCATTCATTCCAAATCTAATAATAACATCATTAAGAGAGGTATCAAAACGAACTCCAACAAAAGGAGTTAAAATAAAAAGTAAAACTAAAAAAAGGAAAATTATGATACGAGGCAAACCAACACTTTCAATTGCATTTTTAAGCTTTCCCTTCATTTATTTATTTCACCACTCTTTCAGTTTTTTTACCCAGCATAAGCAATCCAAACTCCACGGGATCTGACGTCGCAGGTAATATACCAGCAATTTGCCCTTCATCCACTATTGCTATACGATCACATATCGATATTAACTCCTCAAGTTCGGAAGATGTAATAATGATTGTAGTGCCATATTGATTATTGTAATGGCGTAGTGTATCCAAAACCAAATCCTTTGCGCCTACATCAATCCCTCTTGTTGGTTCTGAAACAAATATTAATTCTGGTTTTAAGACAAACGCTTTAGCTAGACATAACTTTTGTTGATTCCCACCCGAAAGTTCACGTGCAAGCTGTTTTTCTGATTCACATTTTATCCTTAAAGAATCAATATATTCCCTGCTCATTTTAATCATGGCATTATTATCACACCATTTAACTAGTCCTCCTAATAATGACCTAGTAAAACTATCTTTAACTTGCATAGATGTAAAAGCAATATTCCAAAAAATTGGTTGGTCAAGAAGTAACCCAAGGCCCCGTCTATCCTCGGAAACAAATGCTATTCCTTGGTCCAAAACAAACTTAGGATTATTGAGATTAATGATTTTCCCTTTAAACTTTACTTCCCCCTCTGCTGGATAAATTCCCAAAATGCCATTAGCAATACCTAATTTCCCTTGACCAGTAAGGCCTCCGATGCCAAATATTTCACCTTCCTTAACTTTAAATGAAACTCCATTTACTTGTTCGGCAATCATATCTACCCATAAATTATTTACCTCTAAAATTGTATTATTAAATTCTCTTTTTTCAGTAAATTTTCGTATTCCTTTCTTGAGTTCTCGACCAATCATATATTCTGCTATCTCTGTTGAGTTAGTCATCGAAGGAATTAGCTCCTTTTGTACAGAACCATCCTTCAGCACAACTATTCTGTCACAAATTTCTAGAATTTCTTGTAATCTATGGGAAATAAATATTATAGAAATACCTGTATTAGCAATTTTTCTTAATATTTTTAATACAATATTTGCTTCTGACTCAGCTAATACTGCAGTTGGCTCATCAAAAATCAACAATTTTGTCGACTCTCTATTAATTTCTCGTGCTATCTCTGTAAATTGCTTATAACCTACTGGCATCTCCTTGGCTAACATTTCAGAATTAAGATTAATTTCTAACTTTTTTATAGCTGTAGTTGCTCTTTTTTCCATTTCTTTTCTATCAAGTAAATTAAGTCTGTCTCCAAAAATTTCAGAAAGAACATTATATTTAGTTGGTTCTCTGTTAAGCAAAATATTTTCAGTTGCTGTAAATTCAGGAAGCAGTATGAATTCCTGATGAACCATACCAATGCCTGCATTAATCGCCTCAAAAGGTGAAGAAAAACTTATTTCCTTTCCTTCAAAAATAATCCTGCCTTCAAATCCACCGGTTTCATGGATAACAGGATCACCAGTAAGAATATTCATTAAAGTAGATTTCCCAGCACCATTTTCACCTACTAAACCAATAATTTCACCAGGCTTTACCAAGAGAGTAACATCATTTAAAACTCTGTTACCATAGAAATCCTTATTAACATGTTCCATTTTTAGTAAATAATTTTCTTCTTTTGACTTCATTCATTCACCTTTTTATCTTATCTTAATTTTTATAAAAAAGTAGGGAAAGAAAAGGGATCCTTCCCCTACTTTTTTATAAAATTATCAATTTACTACTTAGTGATAATATTTATTTTTTCCCAATATTTGGATCATAATATTTTTCAGGTATTTCCTCAGATGTTACTTTTAAATAACCAAGCCCATGGACGTAAGTATCTTGATATAAGAGTAAGTAATTTTCTCTTTCTATTCCATCTGGATCAACAAGATAGCTTCCTTTCCATTCTGCACCAGGAGTATATTTACTAAAAGCATCCATAATATCCTCAATGTTCAATATTTCTGATTGACCTTCAATAACTCTTTTGGCATGTTCTCCAAGTGAAGCTACAAAAGAATAAGCAAGAGAATATGCCCATGTAGCCATACGCCCATTGCCTCCACGAGCAATAACAGCTTCTTCAACTTTACCAAGTATTTTTGGCCAATCACCCTTTTCGGATTCTTCAAAACTAATCCCTAATGCACCTGGATAACCCATTGTTGGGGAAGCAGCAACCGGCTCAAGATAAATTGCTCCGCCTTCTAACACTCTTCTAATAAGAGGTTCCTGATGTCCTTGAATTGGTGCAAAAAAAGCTGCCTTAATGCCATATTGTTCTATCCAAGCTGGAACTTTTTCAAGAATAAATTGTTGAGCTCCTGCTACTCCAACATCACTAGCCGGATCTGGAGCACCAACATTTATAAATGTTAAGCCAAGATCCTCACATGCAGCTGCTGTAATATCTCTATGTCTACCAATCAATTCAATACTTATTGCTCGTGGAAATGCAATGTATACTAAAGTATCGGCACCCATTTTTTTTGCTTCTACAGCTGTTGTATACCCACGCGAAATTAAATCTGCGTATATACTTAGATCAGCGGTTTCAGCAAGCATCAATGGATCTTCTGCTGGTTCTCCAGCCAAAAGAAGAATATCAGGTCTAAGAGCGCGGACTCTTCTGAAAGCTTCAACAGTGCCATCCATTCCGGGTTCAAGAACAATTGCCTTCATCAATGGATCTTCTGCAAAACTAACAATTTGATTAATTGTTGTTTCCATTTCTGCTGCAAAATTATCTGGAAGAGTAAGATGATCAAACATACCACCATCTGAAATCCTACCATACTCCTCTACTAATCTTTCAGCACCTCTATAAGCATCTTCTGCTTGAGAAACTGAAGCAGTTACTAGCCCGATATGGAAAGGAGCATCAGCCAGAACAACGCAACTAGGAATAAAAGATAAAAATAGTAGTATTAACAACATTTTTTTCATTTTAATTTGTTCTCCTTAATAATTTATATAAATATTTAAAAATAAGAATATCCAATTACAATTATAGTACGCTACAGTTTATAAAGTTAATTTTACTATACTTTTAAATTTTTTTATCACCACCTATTATTTTTATATGCTTTCAGATCTATTGTCCATCATAAAACAATTATGATTAGCTTTATAAAATATGTTCTACACTAATGCCATTCCATTATTAAGACATAAAATACCTTCTTTCATTACAAAAGATATTTGTTTTAAAGCACCGATATCACTAATTGGATCATCATTCAAGCCTATTATATCTGCAAATTTCCCTATTTCAATAGTACCTGTAACATGTTCAAGCCCACAGGTTTCAGCACCAATAATAGTTGCAGACTTTATAGCATCCATTTCTGAGAACTTTGCAAATTTGACGAGACTAACCATCTCTTCAGCAAAGTTTCCATGATTACAATCCTGACCAATAGCAATCCTTATTCCTATTTCTCTTGCTTTAGACATAACTTCACAGCAAGGGCCAAATGCTGTACGGCATTTTTCCTGAGCATAAATAGGTACTCCATATTTATCCCCTTCTTGGCCGTAAATTTTAATATCATTAACTGTTGCAACTAAAAACTGTTTATTTTTATGCATCTTTCTTAGTTGTTCCTCTGTTGCAAAAGAACCGTGTTCAATACTGTCAATCCCAACCTCAATTGCATAATCCAGTGCTTGTCCCCCAGCAATATGGGCCGCTGTACGCTTGCCCCATCTTTTTGCTTCAACCGCTGCAGCTTTTAATTCCTCTAGAGTGATCTCAGTCCTCATAGGGTCAGAATTAGGTGTCATCATTCCACCGCTTACCATAAGCTTAATAAAATCAGCACCTGCTCTTCTACGCTTGCGAACTGCATTACGCACTGCTTCCGGTCCATCAACCTGCTCAGTCAAAAAAGTCCAAGCATGGCTTCCTGTTATACCAATAGGAGCCCCCGAAGCGAGAACTCTAGGGCCTGGCACAATCCATTCCTTAATAGCTCTTCTATATGCAAAATCAATTTCTCCAGTTTCACCCATTGTTCTCATAGTAGTTACACCTGACAATAGGTCTTTACGTGCATTTCTTGCAACTCTTAAACTTCTATAAGTTATATGTTGTCTACTTTGATTTTCTTGGTCACCAATATCAGCTGCTAGATGGTTATGAGAATCAATAAATCCTGGTAATACATAATTTAATTCATAAGTAGAATATGGAATCATTTCACTTTTATTTATTGATTCCAACGACTTTACTGCTTCGATCTTATCATCTTTTATAACAATTACTTTGTTTTTTAATGGCTTATCACATTTCCCATCTATCAACGTCTTTGCAATAATGTATTTCTTCAACTTAATTTCCTTCTCTTATAATTACTTTTATTTTTGGATTATTTCATTTAAATCATACTAGTTTAATAATTTTCGTCTGAAGTACAATACATAATAATTATGAATCTTTATATTATTATTATTTCTGAATTCATTTTCAATTAATCTGTTTTATTAACCACTCATCGGCATTATTTATCATTGCTGGTAAATTTATTATTATAATTTTTTCATTCATTTTTAATCTAAATCTCATTTCATGCTTTTCACCAGTCAAAACTTTATCTGATATTTTTTCTACCATTATTTTATGATTTGTTCCAGTTACTTTGGTTAATCCTCTCTCCCCTTTTTTAATAACCTTTAATTCTTTGTTATCAATCCAAACTTTATAATCACTATTTGCTCTATAAGTAGTGTCATTCAAAGTAATTTCTTTATTATCAATAAAGATTGTATGTTCCTTGCCGGATATATAAAGAAATATTCCTAGTATCAATAATAAACTGATAAAAATTATTCTAATTATAATTTGCTTTGTCAAATTTCATTCCCCTTTGTTATTTCATCTCGTTTTTCCTCAATCCGTTCCCGCCAAGCATATACTGCTAACGAAAAAGCAATTACTCCATAAGAAATAAATACCCTAAAGTATTCTCCAATCTGTGCATTCCCAATTAGAGTTTTGCCAGCTAAAGGCGATACAACAAACATTGCATGGAAAAGTATCGCTCCAATAATTGCATTACCAATATTAGCACTGGTTACTGATGCTCCGCCTACCAAAATAGCCGCAATCGTAAATACTCCAACTTGAATATGGCTGTCATAAACAGTTAAAGTACCTATATTTTGTAAGAATATAATCTGGCCATAACAAGCTAAGATTGTTGAAATGACAATAGACAAAATACGTATTTTCCCAACATTAATTCCCATATATGCAGAAATATCGTTATCTTGCCCAACTGTATTGATTTCATGACCAAGTTTAGTCTTTTTAAACCAAATAATAAATATACATAATAAACCAATAATTAAAAAGAGTAAAATAGGAATTCGTACACCCTTTATATCAAAAGCAATTAAATTATCCAAAACTTGTCTAATACCAATTAAATTTATTGTATTTCTTATGCCATATCCTTTATCTAATAAAATCTCAGAATTAGAGATAGGAATAAGACTACCCATTATAAATAGTACAAAAATCTGATAAATACCATTAACAAAAAACGATAGCATAAATCCTGTCACCATTTCTTTCCCTTTAGCTTTATTAAGTATTATTCCAGCAAAAAATCCTAATAAAATAGCAATAGGTGTTGAAATTAATATAGCTAATAAGACACCTTGTATCCCTATAATTCCCCAATCTGTAATGAAAATAATTGCAATTTGCGCACTCATTGCTCCAAGAACTATGCTGAAATTCATACCCATTCCGGCTAATACCGGAATAATAAGAGATAGGATAAGGAATAGATTTCTAGATAATCTAGTCACAATCTCCCTAATAATGAATGTCCCCGAAAGATTTGACAATGGAATAGCAAAAACTAATATTAACAAGATAACTATAGGAACAGTGTTATTTAATAATACATTTATAATTTTACCTACACTTCTTTTAGTAAGATTGTTATTTCTCATGTTATCTTGATCTCACTACTCTTGTTAATGCATAAACAATCATTCCGTTGGTAATAACTATTCTTAGTGGTTCTGCTATGTCATGTTTTAACAAATTATTAACTACTGATGGAGCTGCTGCCGAAATACCCTGAAATAACAATACTCCGATAATTACATTTGAAATAGATGCTTTATCTACGGTGGCACCCCCAATAAGTATTGCTGCAATTGCGGGAAAAGACATATAAAGAGGCCCTAAATACAATTGAATAAAACCAAAGCTTTCTTGATAGACAATTATTCCAATTGCACCAATGATAGTACTTACTATTACTGAAATAATTCGCATATTATCTATATTAATACCACAGGAACGAGCATAATCAGCATTAATACCAGTAATAGCTATTGATGTCCCTAACTTTGTCCTGAAAAATCCCCATAGTAGTAGAGCTAATAAAGCAAAAAATAAAATATTACCTGTTGGGATAACCAAGTATTCTCCTATATTAATCTTAAGAAAATCAGTTAAAATATTAAACCAATAGCCTTTATTACTAATTGTTGGTCTTAATCCTGTTCCTCCATATGGCCAGATCATATCAGTACTCTTAAATGGAAGGAGTAGCCACATAATACACATAAAGGAAACTATGGAGAATCCTACATATGTTGCAACAACCATTTCATTTCCTTTAACTTTGTTGAGTAATAATCCATATAAATAGCCTGATATAACGGCAAAAAAAATGGCAATTCCTATAGCTGCAAAAAATCCAATAAAATTTCTTAATCCCATCTCGATACTAATTATAGCTCCTAAAAGCCCTGGTATAATAGACAATTGTAAACCAAAATTTAAGCCACACCCTGATTTTACCATGGGGATTAATGACAGAACTAAGACTCCATTCATTCCAAATCTAACAATAATATCATTAATGGTACTATCAAAACGAAGTCCTGAAAACGGAGTTAATATTAATAGAAAAAGTAAAAAAAGGAATACAATGATTCGAGGTAAACTAAAATTTTCAATGATTTTTTTAATTTCTAATTTCATTTACTTGATACTCTTGATACTTTCTTTTTGAATATTTTGACCTAACATAAGCAACCCAAAATCTCTACTCTTTGCAGTAAAAGGTAATATGCCAGCAATTTTACCTTCACTCAGGATGGCAATACGGTCAGAAACCATTTTTAGTTCCTCAAGTTCTGAAGAAGTTATAATAATTGTAGTGCCATATTGGATATTAAATCTACGAAGTACATCCAAAACTAATCTCTTTGCCCCAACATCAATACCACGTGTAGGCTCTGATACAAACATCAATTCCGGCTTCAAAATAAATGCTTTAGCTAAACATAGCTTTTGCTGATTTCCTCCTGAAAGCTCACGTGCTTTTTGTATTTCACTTACACAATTAATGTGTAAAGCTTCGATATATTCTTTTGAAATCTCTCTCATAGTTTTGTCATCTCGAATATTAATCCAGCTAATCCCTAAAAAAGGTTTGGTAAATTCATTTTTAACTTTCATTGCAGTAAAACAAATATTTAAGAAAACGGTTTCATCAAGCAGTAATCCAATTCCACGCCGATCTTCAGAAACAAAAGCTATCCCTAGTTTTAATGCATTTTGGGTATTATTAAGATAAAAAGTCTTCCCTTTAAACTTTACCTTACCCTCTGATGGAAAAAGTCCCATAATTCCATTGGCAATACCTAGTTTACCTTGCCCTGCTAAACCTCCAATTCCGAATATTTCTCCTCTCTTTACTTCAAAAGATACTCCTTTGACTTGCTCAGCAGGCATATTTACCCATAAATCATTCACTTCTAGAATGATTTCATTTAATTTTCTTATCCCTCTAGATTCTGACTCGTTGTTTTTAATCTCATAACCTATCATATATTCTGCTACTTCTGATGCACTAGTCCTAGAAGGAATTAACTCTTTTTGAACAGCACCATTCCTAAGCACTACTATCTTGTCACAAACGTCGAAAATTTCCTCTAGTCTATGAGAAATGAATATTACAGAAATACCCTTTTTTGCAAGTTTCTTCAATGCTTTAATTACTATACTAGCTTCAGATTCTGTTAAAACTGCTGTTGGCTCATCAAGGACTAACAACTTAGTATATTCTCTATTAATCTCCCTTGCAATCTCTGTATACTGTTTATATCCTACCGGTATTTTATTAATAGTAATTTCGGGATCGAGTTCAACTTCCAGTATTTTCAAAGCTTCTATTGTTTTTTGTTTCATTTGATTTCTATTTATCAAATTAATTTTAGTTCCAAAAATTTCTGAAATAACACTATATTTCATTGGTTCTCTATTAAGCATAACATTCTCGGTTACCGTAAATCTAGGGATTAATAAAAATTCCTGATGAACCATGCCTATACCTGCATTAAGTGCATCAAATGGTGAAAAAAAATTTACTTCTTTTCCGTTAAAAATTACTTTACCTTCAAAACCACCAGTATCACGTATTATAGGGGAACCAAAAAGAATATTCATTAAAGTAGATTTCCCGGCACCATTCTCTCCAACTAATCCAACAATTTCACCCGGTTTTACAAAAAGATTAATATTATGCAAAACTCTATTTCCATAAAAATCTTTGCTAATATTATGTAGTTCTAATAAATACCCTTCTTTTGAATTCATTCAATAAACACCAACCAGCGTTTTAGTCATAAAGTATAATACCTGAGGGAGAAAGATATCTCTTCCTCCCTCTTGTTAAAATAAAATTCTTATAGTTTACTCGTGATGCCTATAACTAATTTTTTCCAATATCTCTATCATAATATTTTTCAGGTATCTCTAAATCTGATGTTTTTAGATATCCTTTACCCAAAATATAACTATCTTGATAGCAAAGCAGATAATTTTCTCTTTTTACATCATTTGCATCAACCAAAAAACTGTAATTCCATTCTGCACCAGGTGTATATTTAGCCAAAGCACTCATGATATCATTAGTATTTAATAATTCAGATTCGCCTATTATAACATTTATGGCATGTTCTCCAAGTCCAACGCCATATGGGAAAATAGAACCAAAAGCCCATGTTTCCATACGCCCAGCATTGCCACCTTTAACAACAGCTTCTTCCACTTTTTTTAGGATTTTTGGCCAATCTCCCCTGTCAGATTCTTCGAACTTAACCCCTAAAGCACCTGGCCATCCTATCGATGGAGAAGGATTCATATCCGCTAGAAAAAGAGCGCCTTTCTCTAATACTCTTCTTATAAGAGGTTCTTGATGTCCCTGCACTGTAGCAAGAAAGGCAGCTTGTGTACCATACTCATCTATCCAAGCAGGCACCTTCTCCAGCACAAACTGTTGGGCACCAGCTATACCAACTTCACTAGCTGGATCAGGGGCACTAACTTGTACAAATTTTAGACCAAGATCTGCCGCAGCTACTTTCATAATATCTCTGTTTCTACCAATAAGAGCATGACTCATATGTCTAGGAAAGGTAATATATACAATTGTATCAGCGCCTAATTCTTTAGCTACCCAAGCAGATACATACCCACGTGATATAATATCCGAATATAAACACAAATCAGCAACATCAGAAATCATTGCGGGGTCTTCATGTGGAGTGCTACCCATTAGTAAAATATCGGGTCTCATTTCACGTACCCTTCTGAAGGCTTCAACAGTTCCTTCAACTGCTGGAGAACAAATAATTGCCTTCATTAGGGGATCATCGGCAAAACTAATAATCTGATTTATTACTGTTTCCATCTCTGCAGAAAAATTATCAGGGAAAGTTACAACATTAACCATACCACCATCTTTAACAGCCCCATATTCTTTAACTAATCGCTCACCAGCTCTAAAGTTGTCTTCCGATTGTGAATTAGTCATTGTGGCAAATCCAACGTGGAATGGAGTATCTGCCCAACTAATGCCAGTGAATACAATTAAAATTAGTAGAATCAATAATATCTTCTTCATTTTAAATAAAATCCCCCTTTAAATTTTATAAAATTTACTACTCAATATAGATAAAAATACTAAGAAATATTTTTTACTAATAGGCATCACCTACCATATCTTATTTGTTATTTTTATTAAATTTATATCCTTCTAAAAGAACTACCCTAAACAAGAATATTACCATTTTCGATGCACAAAACGCCCTCTTTCATCACAAAAGATACTTTTTGTAGAGCTTTAATATTGTCTAAGGGGTTATTATCTACACCAATAATGTCTGCAAATTTACCTACTTCGATAGTACCGGTAATTTTTTCAAGCCCACACGTTTCTGCGCCCATGGCAGTGGCAATTTTAATGACATCCATGGCTGGAAAATTTACATGTTCCACAAGATCAATCATATCTAGTGCTAGATTTCCATGATTACAATCCTGTCCAATCGCCATTTTTACACCTAATTGTCTTGCTTTAGACATGGTTTTACACGCAATTTCAAAACCCGCTTTAGACTTCTCCTGAGCATAGATAGGTACACCATACTTATCTCCTTCATCAGCATAAACCTTTATATCATGGATGGTAGCAACTAAATACTGCCCATTTTTAGCAATTTTTACCAGTTGTTCTTCTTTGGCAAAACCAGCATGCTCAATAGTAGTTACTCCTGCTTCTATTGCAAAATCAAGTCCCTGTCCTCCATGAATATGGGCAGCAGTACGTTTACCCCAGCGATTAGCTTCATTAACTGCGGCTTTCAGCTCTTCCAAGGTTATTTCTGCCATCATAAAATCAGAACCAGGTGTCATCATACCTCCACTTACCATAATCTTGATAAAATCAGCGCCTTCTCTTCTACGTCTGCGTACGGCTTCACGCATAGCTTCTATCCCATCAACTTGCTCTGTTAAAAAAGTCCAAGCATGGCTTCCGGTTATACCTATAGGAGCACCAGCAGCAAGAATCCTTGGCCCTGGCACAATCCATTCTTTAATAGCCCGTCTATGTGCAAAATCCATTCCTGCTTTTTCTCCGCATGTCCGCATGGTAGTTATTCCAGAAAGAAGATCTTTACGTGCATTCCTGGCAATCCTCAAACTAATATAGGTTGGATGTTGTCTTAATTGATCTTCTTGATCACCAATATCCGTACTTAAATGATTGTGGCAATCAATGAGACCAGGCAAAACATATTTTACTTTATAGGTAAGACTGGGGTTCATATCATTATTATTTATAGAATCCAATGGTTTTATTGCTTCGATCTTGTCATCCTTTATAATAATGACCTGATCTTTTAGCGGTTTATCACTTTTACCATCGATCAAATTCTGTGTAATTATAAATCTTTTCACTCAAACTCCTCCTTATTTTAATATTATCATTTTTACACTAACTACTTCTTTATGGTTATCAATCAATTTGCACACCTTTACAGGCGTGGTATGGTTAAAACTCAAGCTGTGCTTGTCCTGTTTCTTCTTCGGCTTGGCATTGAACGTATTTGCGAATGACTTCTTCGTTGATTCCTACTGTTGAAACAAAATAGCCTTTGCCCCAGATACCCTTCTTGTCCCAGTAGACCTTTTGCAGAAAGTTGAACTTTCTGCTGAGAGATCTACTGGTATTTTTCTCGATGGTTTCTGCTACCATACTTACCGCGTATTTCGGAGGAATCACCATATACAGGTTCATATGATCTGGTTTGATTTCTATCTCTATGTAATACCAATCAGGATAGAACTTTCTAATTTCTTGTAGTTTGATCTCCAAATAACTTTTTACCCCTTGAACTAGAATCTTTCTCCGGTAAAGGGTTATCCAGACAATATGGTATTGGGTCTTATATACGTTATGGGCTGACTTGTATAATTTCATACCCTATATTCTATCAAAGAACGACCAGAAGAAACAGGAAAGAGTTGTCATCCCCATCTTTACAGGTGGGGAGTTCTCACTTGATTAAAAATTATTTTATCTATATTAATTATTACTCAAAATGTTAGTTCTTCTTATCATAGGAGCCTTGTTTTACTGGAGGTGAAAATGCATAAATTAATTTCATATCAATATTTGATTGATTATTTATACTATGTTCAACCCCAGGTGGTACATAAATACAACTACCTGCTACCACATGTTCAGGGATGCCATTAAAATATATCTCTCCCTCACCAGTAGCAATATAAATAACTTCTTCTTGGATATCATGTACATGAGAAGGAGCATGCTTTTTAGCTGGGAATGAAGCGGTACCAAAACAAATGTTTTTTGCTTTACCAAAATGTTCCGGCCCTATAATCATTTTATGCTTTCTTCCAGGTAAATCAACTGCCTTTACTTCACTTTCATGAATTGTGTATTTTTTCATAAAAAACCTCGTATACTTTAAATTTAAAATCTTTTAAAACACTTTATAAATTTTAAATAATATGATTCCCGATTAGCAATTCCCCTGCAGCTTTTACCCCTGATTCAAGACAGGTCAATACCTTTAGTCCTGTTTTATTTTCTAAAATAGGGGCTAAATCAGTCATAGAACCCTGTGCTAAAACAATGATTTCGACTTTGTTAGCAATTTGTGTTGCTGCTTGTAAAAGTAATTGATTGTGGGTTTCTCTATCTCCCATTATCAGAGCTTCAAAGGCTTCTTGACATACAATGCTTTCAATATTTACATCTTTCTTAATCTCCTTTGCTTTTTTTTCTATTAATCGTCTGTTTGGTCCAACCACTGAAGGTAAAGTTCCCATGACTCCTATATTATGTGCACAATTAACCGCAGTAATAACCATGGGTTCATCAATCTTTAAGACTGGAATATTAACCAAGTTTTTTGCTATATCAACAGTTTCAGAAAGCGAAGAACAGGTCATCATTACTGCATCAGCCCCTAAATCTTGCGCTGATATAACATAGAAGCATATTCGCTTAATTAAACTTTGATCAACCTTACCCAAAGTCATAATATCTCTAAGCAAGCTCTCATCCATCAAATTTATTACTTTAATTTGAGGAATAATTCTACCACAAATTTCATTTATTCTGTTTATTAAAATCATGCTGTTGTGAATTAATACTAATGTTTTCTTATTCTCCATTATATCTTCTTATATTCAAATTATATTCAAACTTTTGCTCATCTTTTTTATTTCAGCAGTTTAATCGATCTATTAATAAATCATTCATAGTATATCATTTTACCTTAATTGATTATTATAATTTTTTACAATTACTCTTCAAGAGATTCCACTTGGTTCTTAGAATAATTTATACTTCTTTCTTTATACATTTTTGAACTTATAAACTCGTATTTATTTTTGGGAAAAAACTTTAAATATTGATTTTTTTGTATTTCATCATTTTAAATTCCTCTTTGTGCCATAATGTTTTTTACTTTTAATACAATATTTCTGGAACTTAAGCCATATTTTTCCAATAGTTCATTATATTCTCCTGACTCTGCAAAAGTATCCTGAAGGCCTATTCTATATACAGGAATATTATAATGTTCAGTATAAAATTCACATACTGCACTTCCTAATCCACCTAAAATTGTATTATCTTCAATAGTTACAATAAATCTGCTATCATTAGCTATCTTTTCTAAACAATCATAATCAAGTGGTTTTAAAGAATACATGTCAATTACCCTCGCATATATACCTTCTTTTTCAAGTTCTTTTGCAGCTTGTAATGCTTGATAAACCATATCTCCAATTGCAATTAAACTTACTTTTCCCCCTTCTTTGATAATTCTTGCTTGACCAAAATAAAAATTTTCATCATCCTTAGGATAGATAATAGGAATCGGGCACCTAGTAAATCTTAAATAAACGGGCCCTTTATAATAATAAGCTTGGTTTGTTAATGCTCTAGTAGCAACGGCATCAGCTGGCATTGCAACGGTTAGATTAGGAATGCTTCGCATTATTGATAAGTCTTCAGTTGCCTGATGAGTAACTCCATCAGTTCCTGGAGTTAATCCTCCATGGCTAACTACAATTTTTACATTTAATTCTGGATAGGCAATGAAAGTTCTGATTTGTTCACATGCCTTATATGCTGCAAATACTGCATAGGTACTAACATAAGGAATTAATCCTGTTGTGGAGAGACCTGCTGCAACAGTGAACATATTTTGTTCTGCTATACCCATATTAAAAAAACGTCTTGGAAATAATCTTGCAAATTCACAAGTTTTTGTAGATTTTGATATATCTGCTTCAAAAACAACTAAATCTTTATATCTTTCTCCCATCTCGCTTAAAATATCGCCAAATGCTTCACGGGTAGAAATCCAATTGTCCATTATTACGTGTTTCCTCCAATTCTTTTATAGCTAATTTAAATTCCTCTTCATTGGGAGCCTTACCATGCCATTCAGGATTGTTTTCCATAAAACTGACACCTTTACCTTTAATTGTATGAGCAATAATTACTGTGGGCTTTTCCTGGCATTCCTTCAATCTTTCTAATACACTTAAAATTTCAGAAACATTATGGCCATCAATTTCCTCAACTATCCATCCAAAACTTATCCATTTATCTTTCAGAGGCTCGATTGGCATCACTTCATGGCAATAGCCATCTAGCTGTAGATTATTATAGTCAATAATGGCAATCAAATTATTTAGATTAAATTTATTGGCTGACATAGCAGCTTCCCATATTTGACCTTCATTTAGTTCTCCATCACCTAATAAAACATAGGTTTTAAAATTTAATTTAAGCACTTTTGCACCTAAAGCCATACCTATCCCTGCAGATAATCCCTGCCCTAATGATCCAGTAGTCATATCTAAGCCAGGAACCTTTTTCATATCAGGATGACCTTGCAAAATTCCCCCTATTTTTCTTAATTTACTTAATTCCTGCTCTGGGAAAAATCCTTTTTTTGCAAGACAAACATACCAAACTGGGCATGCATGTCCCTTAGAAAGAATAAAACGATCCCTTGATATCCATTTTGGACAAGTAACATCAATTTTCAAAATGTCAAAATAAAGCACCGTTAATATATCTGCAGCAGACAATGACCCCCCTGGGTGACCAGACTTAGCTTGGTATATCATTTTAATAATTTCAATCCGCACTTCTTTTGCTTTCTTTTTCAAGTTCTTAACTCTTTCCCACCAAGATACATCTGCTTTTCTCATTTAAAACTCCTAAAAAATAATTCATTTATTATATTTAGCAATTTTCATACCAACTTACAGAATATTATCATAATTTTTTTTAACTTTATGAATGTCTTGATAAAATAAAAATAGAGAGATTTGATATAACAAGACTATATCGCCTCTCCCTTTTAGATATGATTTAATAATGTTGTATTTTGCTATAGTACCCAGCAACACTTGTTATTGTTAAGGGTAAACTTTAAATACAAGTAAAATATTACTTAAACATATTAAAATATTTAATCAATATGATATTTTTTTTTCTTTCTTATTAGGGTTGTGCGGTCTACTCCAAGAGCCAAAGCGGTTTTGGTAATATTACCTTTATTGCTTTGTAAAGCAATAAGAATAATATTTTTTTCATTATCTGCCAAATTTAAATTTGGATAATTATAATCTAATATACTTGTTGCTTTAGTCTTGTTAATGTATTTTAACGAATTTTTTATTTTTTCTGGCAATAAATTAAAACAAATTTTATTATTTGGAGATAAAATAACGAGATTTTCAATAGCATTCTCCAACTCCCTTACATTACCAGGCCAATGATAATTTAACAAAGCTTCTAGTATTTTTTTGCTATCTTGGTCATTCTTATCGAATCTATATCCCAATTTTGTTATAAAATACTCCACTAAGACAGGAATGTCTTCTTTTCTCTCACGTAAGGGGGGTATCTCTATTATTGTTGTATTAATTCTATAATATAAATCTTCTCGAAACTTTCCTTCTTGAATTGCAGAAGATAAGTCTTTGTTAGTAGAAGCTATTATCCTTACATTTATTGGTATTAGTTTATTACCACCTATACGAATGATTTCGTTAGATTCAATTGCTCGAAGTAATTTTGCCTGCACATCCAAAGGCATACTTTCAATTTCATCCAAAAAAAGTGTTCCGCCACTTGCTAATTCAAATTTTCCTATTCTACCTCCTTTTTTAGCTCCAGTAAAAGCTCCTTCTTCATAGCCGAATAATTCACTCTCTACCAAATCTCTCGGCAGCGCCGCACAATTAATAGCAAGAAATGGCTGTTTCTTACGACTACTTTCATTATGAATTGATTGGGCAAATAATTCCTTCCCCGTACCACTTTCTCCATTAATTAAGATTTTAGAATCGCTTCCTGCAATTTTCCTAGCAATCTGGATTATTTTTTCTATTGATTCACTTTTATGTATAATATCTTTAAAAGTAAAGCGAGCTCTTGCGCCAATTATTCCACCAGCTAAGCGTTGAATTCTTTCCATTTCCCCAAAGACAACCATTATATTTGTTATATCTAAGTTTGTATTTCTAATAAATTTAGAATTAACTAAAAACTGTCTCTTTTCATTAGTATTAGGTATTAATAGACTAACGGTTTTATCAAAATACTGTCTGTTGGTATTAAACATTTCTACCAAAGAGGGATCAGGTTTAATTTTATCTAATTTTTTGCCTATTAAATGCTCAAGCTCACCGCCCAATATTTGAGCACCAATAGAATTTAAATGAGTTATTTTGTTTTGAATATCTACAACAATTAAACCATCATAAATTGAATCGATCAGCATACTTAAAAATTTATTTAAATCTGTCAATTCAATAATTTTCTTTTCATTCATAATGGCATTTTCTATAGCAGTTGAAATGCCACCTGCCATTCCTTTGGTATGTTTATGCATTAAGGTATAATGGCCAGAAATATTAATTATGCCAATAATACTGCCATTATCCCAAATCGGTGCACTTGCACAGGTCCATTGATGATAATGGATATTATAATGCTCTGGTCCGAATATCTGAACAGGTTCTCTTAAATATAATGACAAACCTATTCCATTCGTTCCTGCCACTAATTCACACCGATTAGTACCAGCAATAGAACCAACTTTTTTTGAATTTTCGAGAACGTTATTTTCAGTTATTATAGACTTTAATATATAACCATTTGCATCAACTAAATCAATTCTAAAGCCTGAACCTTCTATTAGATTCCCAGCCATTTCAATGATTGGTAAGGCAATCTTAATAAGAAATTTATTTTTTTCTACTAATTGAGAAATTAAATGATCATCTAAATATATTTTGCTATTATCTTTATATGGGTTTAGACCTGCATTTTTACATCTAAGCCAAGATTCAGCAATCATCGGACGAACCACATCTTTATCGATTTTGCCATATTTCACAAAACTTTCCCAAGCTTCTTTCAATTTATTAAACTTTGCCTGATAAAATTCTACACTTTTCATAACTGAACACCAACCTTTTGACTATGCCTTTTCACTTACTTTAAAATGTATTTTAAAGCTATGCGCTGCCTCAAGTAAAAATGTACTCGAATTACTTTGAGGTTTCTTGCTCAGAACAGTTTATTTATTTCTATTCTGCTTTAAGATATTTAATCTGTAAAGCTCATTCTGAAGTCTGATAATTTCCCTTATTAGATTCTACTAGATTTAGTATATTGTCTTGGTAATTTCATCTTGATTTCTTATGAAATAAGAAGGAAAACCAAGACCCCATTAACAGGTGTTAGTATCATATCTTATTGCTTTTTAATTCTACTTCTAATTCTCTCTTTATTCAATAGCTTCTTGACCGGTTGAAAGAAGTTTATATATCAAATGAGATAACCATACCATCGGTTTAACAAATTAAGTTCTTTTTCTATATTATAGTTCCCTAACCCACCATCCTTCTGATTACCGACCAATTCTTCTTTCAATGTAACAGGATCATCCTTAAGAGAGGTTCTTACTCAGGTAAAGGTAATCTATGCTTCTTCTTCGCCATATCGGATAAGATGATCGTTAATGAATTCACTACTATTATCTGAATTAAAGCCTAGGATGGCAAAGGTAACCTCTTTAATTTCCTTGATCCCCGCAAAGATCATGTTTGGGTTTTGTTCTTAACCGCGATCATTCCTTCCCACAGACTACAATCTCGATAAAGTAGAGATTCTGGATAAATTCACCTATTAAATCCTTCCATCATCACTGACTAAATCTACCTCGGGGAAACCGAGCTGATACAGTATTCTTTTTCTATCGGAAATAATCATGATATATAATAAACACACCCTGAAAATAATATATTTTTAATGATAATTTAAAAACCTTAATCAAAGATACCAGATTAATTAGTTATCCTATCCGGTAACCGAGAGGCGCTTCTCTTTCTGGCTGGAGTAGAATGACCTCTCCCCCTTCTTTCATCACTCCTAAAATTAATACTTCTGATTTAAATCCCGCAATTCTTTTGGGAGGGAAGTTTACCACTGCCACAATTTGTCGGTTCAGCAAATCTTCTTTAGAATATAATTTAGTAATCTGGGCAGATGAGCTTTTTATTCCTAATCCTTCAAAATCAATCTTGATCTTGTAAGAAGGATTTCTTGCTTCCATAAAATCTTTTACCTCTATTATTCTCCCCACCCGGATATCTATCTTCTGAAAATCATCAAAATTCACTATCATATCTGTTGCCTTACTACCTCATATTTTATTTAATAACTAATTATATTTTATATTCCCAATATTTCTTGAGTTATCTTTATACCATGAATAACTCTTTTATTTAATTAAATTTGAGAAAATATATAACCCAAAGAAAGCGCTAAAATACTAACGGTAGCTAAATATAAAATTAATGTTTCTCCACCAAAAGATTTTTTCAAGACCAAAATAGTCCCCCAGCTGGTAACCGGTCCAGCTATAAGCAATACCATTGCAGCTCCTATATTCATCCCCTGGGAAACAAAGGCGTGAACTAAAGGAACACTGGCAGTAGAACAAATATACATCATCAAACCAAAGAAAAGACTGAATAGATAAGCCAGTCCACCGCTAAAATAATTTTTTATAAATTCTCCTAAAGGAGAAATCGTAGATATTAAGGCAGCCAATATTAAACCTAAAAATATTTGCCACCCCATTTCTCTAACCATATCAAAAAAAATATACTTAAACATAGCTATGAATCTTTTTCCTAATGGTTCTTTAGATTGACTTATTTTAATATATTTTTCCTGATCTTTTTCAAAAGCAGCTTTACAATGAGCTGAGCAAAAATAATATAATTCATTTTTATATTCCGCTTTCAGTCCCTTATCTTTATTCACTCTCATTTCGCAAACCGGGTCTATAGCTAAATTATCTTCTCTTAAAGATATAGAATTTTTTAAGCCCTCAGTGACCTTCAATTTAATTGTATTGCCCAGAATGCCCACAATCAATCCCATCAGAATAACTGAGAAGAATATAAAGATAGTAAACTTCTCTCCCAGAAGGCTATAAGTAACTAAAAGGGCTGTAAGGGAGGTAGTCGGGGTAGCCACTAAAAAGGCCAAAACAGAGCCAAGTTTAGCCCCTTTCTGGCGCAAGCTAACAGCTATGGGAAGTGAGCCTATACAACAGATAGGAAGAAGAGCGCCCGCAAGAGTAGAATAGAAAATAGGTTTAATTCCTTTTCCCCCCAGATGCTTTTCGACTATTTGAGTAGGTATAAATTCGTAAATTAAACCACTTAACAAAAACCCGATGAATAAAAAAGGCAATACTTCTCTCAGATATTCTTTTAATATCATGAAAAATTCTATTAGTATGTTCATAAATTATTATTATATAACTATTAATTTAAAAAATCGAGCAGGTACTAGATTACCATCCTAAATTTTAATGAAAATCACTAAAGACTAGTCATAAAAAAGTGCTTAACCAAAGATTGGATTAATTATTTTTCAATTCGATAGTATAATCATAGAATATAAAATTTAAGAATTATCCGAGACAAGAAAATGAAGAAGATGGTAAGTGAATTTTATATATTAAATCGAAAATAAACTATATCTCCATCCTCAATGAGGGCATCTTTACCTTCGATCTTTAACAATCCTCGTTCCTTCACTGCCTGTACGGAACCAAGCGAAAATAAATCCTGATATTTCACTATTTCTGCCCTGATAAATCCCCTTTCTATATCGGAATGCACTTTACCGGCAGCCTTTACAGCTTGAGTCCCTTTCTTGATAGTCCAGGCACGAACCTCATCCTTTACTACCGTGAAAAAAGAGAGCAATCCTAAATGTTCATAATATATTTTCCCTAATCTTTCTATGGCTGGCTCTTTAATTCCCAGATCTTCAAAGAACAATTTCTTTTCTTCCGGTTCCAATTGATTTATTTCCATCTCCATCTTCCCGCACACCTTTATGCTCCCCATGTTATTATTCTCAATAAGCTGGCTTAGTTCCTCTTGACGGGGAAACTCCTGAGAAGTGAATTGTTCTTCATCGAGATTCAAACCAATAATTATCGGTTTTAGAGTATAAAAACTAAAACTACTAATTCTTTTAATCTCATCTTCTGTAAATTCAAAATGGGATAGAAATTTGCCGTCGCTTAGATATTGATCGCATTTTTCTAAAATCTCTTTCTCTATTGATTCATCATGGGTTAATTCTCTCTTGGAACTTTTTAAGCCACTCAAGCGATTTTCTACTACTTCTAAATCTCTGAGCAAAAGTTCGTATCTTAAATTTTCCAGCTGAACCACTGGATCCTTTTCTCCGATAATTATGGGATCCTCAAATAATCTGATAGTAAATAAGAGAGCATCAACGCCCTGGATAAGATTAAATATCTCTGCTTTTTCTTTAGCCGGTAATTCGGGAGAAATCCCGGATATATCCATCAATTCAATAGTAGCATAAGTAGTCTTTTTAGGCTGAAAAAGGGAGGTTAAAAAATCTACTCTCGGGTCATAAACTATGGCTACACCAATATTTTTTGTACCTTTGGAGGGGAAAGTAGAAACCTCTTTGTTCTGACCAGTGAAAAGATTAAACAGGGTAGTCTTGCCGGATAAAGGCATACCTATAATCCCTATTTTCATTTCTGGCGATACCTCTAAGGCATTTTTTTATTGTCCAAAACGGAAACTTGATGAATCTTTGGTTTTTAATATTGGGTATTCTTGTTTCCCATTATAGCAAATATTTCTTCAAAATAAAATATTATCCTTCCCTAAAAACCTCTGGTAAAAATAAAATCATCTTAATCATAATTCTTTAATCTTCCCCCGATCCAGTAAATAAATACTGCCAGTAGTCTCCTTTAAAAAATATTTATCGTGAGAAATAATTATATAGGATAAGTCAGAATTACGTTTTAATATTTGAATAATTTTGACAATAGTTTCATCATCGAGCCAGGTAGTAGGTTCATCAAGTAATAAGACTTCTGGTTGCATAGCCCAAACTGTGGCTAAAGATACTAGTCTTTTTTCTCCATAAGAAAGATTATAGGTAATTCTATCTTCAAAACCTGATAGGCCAAGGGTCTCTAAGGTCTCTTTTAAAATCTTCTTAGCTTCTGGCTGACTTTTTCTTAAATTCAAAGGCCCAAAGATGATATCTTCAGCTACTGTAGGGCTGAACAACTGGTCATCAGGGTCCTGAAATACCAGCCCGATTCTCTCTCTAACCTCAGTAAAATCTCTCTCTGTCTTTCTCTCTTTCCCAAAAATTTCCATCTTCCCCCGGGTAGGGAAGAGGAGTCCCATAATAAGATGAAAAAGAGTGGTCTTTCCACTCCCATTGGGGCCTATTAACCCTATCTTTTCTCCCTTAAAAAAAAGAAAGTTAAAGTTCTTAAATAGATAATCTTGCCCGGGATAAGCAAAAAAAAGATCATTAATTTTAATTAACGCTTCCTTCTTTTCTCTCATGGGTACAGCACCAACCCAATAATCCAGCTTACCATGATAATTCCAGATATCAGATCAGATCGCTTAAAGCTAAAATGGTTTAAGATCCAGAATTTTCCTTTAAATCCTCGACATAACATGGCATTATAAACCCTCTGGGAACGATCATAACTCCTAATTAACATTATCCCCACCAGGTAAGCATAGGTTCGGTAAGTATGAAAATTGGTTTGAGCCTTAAAACTCCTTATCTTTAAAGCATTATTCAATCTAATATACTCAGAATGGATGGTTTGAATATAACGATAAGTAAAGAAGAATAAGTGGATTAGCTTATCGGGAAAACGCAAATGGCTTAAGGCGTGCACCAGATTAAAAATAGGAGAAGTAGAAAGTAGAGCAAGGCTCGCTAAAACAATAGTATTAGATTTTAAGGTAATTAAAAAGGCATAGTTAATACCTTCCAGGGAAATATTTAGCGAACCCATACTATAAATTATTATTCCCGAAAGAGTAAAAGGAAGTATCAACCATAATAAAAAAATAAAACTATTTACTACTACTAAACGGAAAATTATCTCTCTTATCCTTAATTTAGCCATTATTATCAGTACGATGGCAAATAATAAAGCAAAAGATAACGATTTATACCGATTAGTAACCGCAACCACTACAGAAAAGACTATAATTACTATAATTTTTACCCGGGGGTCCAGTCTATGGAGGAAGGAACCGCCCTGCGAGAACTTTTCCTCTATCAAATTAATCACCAAATTTAAAAATTAATCTATTTTTTAAAACTCAAAAAATAAGCTATCAATCCAAAAATACCTAGTATATAACCCAGCCCTCCTATAATCTCGGTGAACGAAATCTTCTCTTGTTGATATTTCTTTAATTCTCTTATCTCTTGGATAAGGGGAGCTAATTTTTCATCCAGAGAATTTTCTAACCGGTGGGTAATTTCTTTTAAATCGCCTGAAGAATCCTCCGAAGAAATAGAAGTTACAGGGTTTATAGATTCTTTTTCCTTTAACTCTCTAAACTTACCTAATTCTTCTTCCGCAATAATATATTCTGCTTTATGTCCCATACTGGCGATAAGTACTATCTTTAAGCCTCCGGTGATTAGTTCAAGGGAGGGAAGAATAAAGGAAAATAATCCTTCTTCATCGGTAAGACCTTCCAATAATTTATTCTGTTGATTATCCCATACTTCGATCTTCGCTGCTCCACATTTTTTACCATCATTAAAGTAGCTTTCAGTATAAACTCTATCTCCTTCTATATAAGCAAAGATATTTACTTTATGAGCAAAAGCAGAGAAAACTATATTAAATATAATTAAGCCAGTAAAAATCCAGATTAAAATAGTCTTATTTTTCATATTTCTTTTTACCCCGTTATAATTAATATCTCTGGTTTTACTTTTTTCAAAAAACCTATACAAAACATAGTTAATATCCCCTCTAAAACCATTATGGGTAAATGAGCAATGATGATTAACTTCGCCACCTGGATAAAAGGTTCGCCAGTAAAGACTAAAGCTATAGCCACCATAATTGCACTGATAAATACCGCTAAAAATCCGCATAGAAAATACAAAATTAAAGTGAGAAGGTTAATCTTCCGGTGTACTACCTTCTGAAATAAATAAAAACAAACCAAGGCTGGGAGAGCCATATTCAAAGTATTAATCCCCAGAGTGGTAATCCCTCCAAATTGAAAAAGGATTCCCTGAAGAACTAGAGCTACTAAGATGGCCGGAAAAGCAGACCAGCCTAACAATAATCCAATTATACCATTTAAAATCAAATGGACACTTGCTGGACCTAATGGAAGATGAATAAGAGAAGCTACAAAAAAAACGGAAGATAAAATAGCTACTTTAGGTACCTCTTTGTATTCCATCTTCTTCAAACTATATCCCACGGCAGTAGCAGTTATACCTGCTCCGGTTACCAGAACTGGAGCGGACAGAACTCCTTCTGAAATATGCATATTCGAAATTCTCCTGTTTAATCTCTCCCTATATCATAGGCCTTAACCCAAATTACTGCTCCTATTTCCACCGATTTCTCTTCCTCCTCATGCTTTAATTTCTCTTCATCCTCATTCAGGGCAGCAAATCCCCACCATCCTGCTCTGGGCATAGCGTAGGTAAAAACTCCATTTTGATCAGCTTTAATCACCTGAGTAATCAGGGGATCGGCAGGCCATTTAACTTTTCCTTCCAGATTATAGTATTCTACCTCTACTTCGGCATAGGGTACAACTTCTCCCTTAACTTTGACTATCCCCTGAAAGACATTACCTGTCCAGAGACCATAAGGCCTGGTTAAGGGAATAATTTCAGTTTTCAATCCTACTTCTTCATCCCAACCCACTTCCATTCCCAGGGCATGGACGATTACTTTAGTATAATGTACAATAAAACAATCCTCTGCTGGCTCCCAGTAAGGCTGAGGTTCCATATAAAAGATATAATCTCCAGGACGCTTTATCAGATAATTCACTTCCCAGGTAGAACAATCATTCACCTTTTTTTCCTGAAGTGCACTAGTTAAATCAATTCTATCCCCTTGAACGACAACTCCAAATTCTGCTGGTTTATTCATATTCATATAATCACCTTCCATAGGATGGATAAACTGCAAGGTCAAAGTAACCTTCTTGTTATCATCCATCGTGATTATTTCATCGGAGGGCATAATCATTCCAAAGTGGGCACTTACTGCATGGATTAAAAAAAACGAAAATAGAAAAACTCCAACTAGAATACTAAGAACTTTAAGACAAAAATTTTTCATCTCTACCTCCCAAATTTTTTTATTTTTAACTTTAACCCATATTTTTTATAATTTTTTATAACAAGCTTTAATTATCTAAATAATATGTATACATTTATTAATTTCGTGCTACGGAGAGTGTAAAAAAATATAAAGCTATTCTCTGTCTAGAATAGCCTGATCTCAAGACTTTCGGTCTGCTAAAAAAAGTCTACTTTCCATCTATACTATCTCTTTTCCCGTAGTGGCAATAGACAAGGCACCATATTTTACCCCCTTGGTTGCTCTCAATTTATCTGCCAATTCTTCCACCTCTTCTGGATTACCTCTTACCACTATGATCTCCAAACAATTATCCTGGTCTAAATGGATATGCTGGCTAGAAATAATCAATTGACAAAAATCGTGCTGAATATCCGTTAAAATATTTAACAATTCTCGTTTATGATGATTAAAGACCAGGGTAATGGCTCCAGCAACTTCTTTCCCTTCCTCCCATTCTTTCCTGACTAAGTTTTCCCGAATTAAATCTCGAATAGCTTCAGAACGATTGGTGTATTTTTTCTCCCGGATAAGTTGATCGAATCTCTCTAACAATCCTTTCTCCAGAGAGACCCCAAAACGAATCAATTCAGACATTAATTTATCTCCGTAGTATTACTTTTTAAAAAATCATAACACTATTAATAAATTCAGTCAATAGTAAAAAAAGGGACAGGCTACTTTTTACTACTTTATTTAGCTTATGCAAAAAAATAGCCTGTCCCTTTTTACTTTAACTGATAATAATCTCTTTAAGAGGTCTTTTAGGAACATGGTGTACTCCCTGTTCATCTCTCCAGTATTTTATATCACCATCAGGTCCAACCTCCTCCAGTACAACCTTCTCTTTTGGTTTACCTATAACTAATACATAAAGAATTTCATACCTTTCTTCAATTTTCAGAGCAACCCTCAACTTATCTCTGTTTATCGAAGCGAATATACACCCACCTAATCCCTTTTCAGTGGCACCCAAAAGAATACTTTGAGCAGCGATACCCGGGTCACACCAGTAATTTTTGGAAATTTCGGTATCATTTAATATAATGATATAAGCAGAAGGCCTTTCGCCTTCCTGAGGTCCTGGCCAGTCTTTTAGATAACGAGCCCACCCTAGGGTAGAAAAAATTAACTCATTTTTATCCTTCTCATAGGAAAGAATATATTTTAAAGATTGTAGATCGCCACCAGAAGCAGAGAGCCTAGCTAAATCTATAAGCTCTTCTAAGGTTTCAAGATCTACTTTAAAGTCTTCATAAAATCTCCGATAACTTCTATTCTTTTTTATTAAATCCTTAAGCATAAGTTTACTCCTCTTTAAGTCTAAAGATTATAACTTTTATATCTTAAATAATTAATCCAAGAGCTTGGGCCCTTCATAAGAAATCTTATTCTTACTTTTATCCTGATATCTTTCTAAAGCCAACCGAACTAATTCTTCAATTAATTCTGGATAAGAAATTCCGGTTGCTTCCCACAGGCGAGGATACATACTCATTGAGGTAAATCCTGGTATGGTGTTTATTTCATTAAGATAGATTCTGAATTCTTCCCTGGTTACAAAAAAGTCTACCCGAGCCATTCCTGCTGCATCGATAGCTGTAAAGGCATCACAGGCAATTTCCTGAATTTTAGAAGTCACCTCCGCTGGCAAATCAGCGGGAATAATTAATTGCGTCTTTTTATTAAGGTATTTTGAATCATAGTCATAAAATTCTCCCGCTGGCTTAACTTCTCCCAGAATTGATGCACGGGGAGTATCGTTACCTAAAATACCGCACTCGATTTCCCTTATATTCTCTAATCCTTGTTCGATTAAAATCTTTCTATCATAAGAAGAAGCTAAATTAATTGCTTCTTCTAACTTTTCTTTACTTTTAACTTTACTTACCCCAACACTGGATCCCAAATTAGTTGGTTTGACAAAAATTGGATAGGTAAAGTTGTTTTGAATCAGGTTAACAATCTTACCTCGATCTTTATACCAGTCTTTCCTTTTTATGGTCATCCACTTTAAAATGGGAAGATTTTTCTGCTGGAAGACAGTTTTCATTAATTCTTTGTCCATAGAAATAGCAGAAGCAGCTACCCCAGCTCCCACATAAGGAATATCCGCCAATTCCAATAGACCTTGAATGGTCCCATCCTCTCCATAAGGACCATGCAATATCGGAAAGATTACATCCAGTTTTTCGCGGCTATAATCATTATTCTCCCTATTAATGCGTTTTAAATTTAATAAGGCCTTACTGGAAGGATCGCTTAATAAAACTACTGAATTCTCTCCTTCTATTCTACCTGAGTTTAGTGCTTGCAGGGTCTCCTGAGGGGATATCCATCTCCCCTGTTTGGTTATTCCAATGGGTACTACGGTGTATTTATTTTTGTCTATCGCCTGCATAACTGAGTTAGCCGAGCAATAGGATACTTCATGTTCTCCAGACCTTCCTCCAAAGATGATACCTACTTTCAATTTTTTAACCATTGTTTAGTACCTTTCTAATGTTTTTGAATTGTCTATGCTCTATATAAATTTTAGCCTCTATTTAGTGAAAAGCGAAAATTGAAAACTTGTCTCGAATCGGTAAGTCGGGCCATCATTCTATCCTGTACTTGACTTCTTATATTGGTGTCTTTAACCAATTCACCAGGTAATCAACTAACTAGCTAACCAATTACCTTACGTTTAGGCTAACCACCTAACGACTATTCATATTCTATTCTTTCTCGACTAAATTCAATATCTCTATGGTTCCATTTTCAATATCCAGATATAATAATCGGTTACGAAAAAGCTCTCCCCTTTTCAATAATATTTTAATTACCTCCTGAGCTTCCAGAGAAGCAATCATAGTAGGAGTTATGGTAGGAGCTCCCCATCTTATTTCACTTCCCTGTTCAGGTAAACCTTGCCTAGTTCCATAAATTAATTCTAATCCTTTATCCTCAGGAAAGATAGTCATCAGCTGTCCATTAAATCCAGCAATAGCTCCATGCACTAAAGGTATCTTTAATTTTCGGCAGGCTTCTTCCAGTACAAATCTGGAGGGTAGATTATCCAGGGCATCCACTACTACATCTGCTCCCTTAATAAATTCCTTTACATTATCGGCGTTAATAAAGACAGCGTATCCGGTAACCTGGATAGAGGAATTTATTTCTTTTACTCTCTCTAGAGCAGCTTTAATCTTTTCTTCTCCTAAATTGGTTTCTCGAGAAAGTATTTGGCGATTTAGGTTGCTTTCTCCTATTATATCTTTATCCACCACTACCAGTTCACCAATTCCCACTCTGGCTAATAGCTCTAATATTGTTCCTCCTAGCCCCCCTAAACCGATTATGGTTACCTTCGATCGAATTAACTTTATTTGTTCGGCAGGACTAAATACTCCTAAATTGCGATGATAACGTTCTGGAATTATCTTCTCTCTTAAAGCTAATACCTCTATCTCTTGGTTGGGCACTAGAAATCTATTGGCTATTACCTTAATCTGATTTGCTGAAACAGTATAACCTGTCTTCCCCAAAAAATCTCTGGATTCCGTTTTTACTTTGGTTAGTTCCTGAAGAATCTTTTTCTCTATATCTTTGAGTACTTTTTCCATCTAATCAACCTTTTAAAAAAAGGAAACTTTTCTTAAAAATTTATTTTAGAAATAATCGTCCCCATAATCTTAAGTAATTAAATCTCTTATTATGCTCATCTGTTCACATAACCATTTACTCTGAAGAATTAATTTCTTTAACTCCTATTATTTAAGCAAATAATAGTTCTTTTTTATCTATAACCTTTCTTCTAGTTATTTTTACTAAATTTATCCTTCAGTCTTTCTAGCCTTTGTTTTATCTCTCTTTCAAAACCCCTATCTGTGGGAAAGTAATATTTCTTCCCCTTTAATTCTGGGGGAAGATGTTCCTGAACGACATAACCTCCTTCAAAATGGTGGGCATACTTATATCCTGCTCCGTAGCCCAAATCCTTCATTAAAGAGGTAGGAGCATTACGAATTACCAGAGGAACGGGGAGGGGTCCCCATCTTTTAACATCTTCTTGGGCGAGCTGATAGCCTTTATAGAGGGAGTTACTTTTAGGAGCATAGGCTAAATAGGTCGCTGCCTGGATTAAGGCTAAATTAGCCTCGGGCATACCTAAAAAATGAACTGCCTGTATAGCAGAAACTGCCACCTGCAAGGCTTGTGGATCAGCATTACCTATATCTTCAGAGGCAAATCTTACCAGCCGTCGGGCAATATACAGCGGATTCTCTCCAGCTTCCAACATACGAGTCACCCAGTAAATAGCTGCATCAGGATCAGAATCACGCATACTCTTGTGGAGAGCGGAGATAATATTGTAGTGTTCTTCTCCTGTTTTATCATAACGCAAACATCTCTTTTGAACTACTTCCTCGATAGTCTTAATCCCGATATTCCTTATATTCTGTTCATCTGGTTTAATAGTAATAACTGCGAATTCTAGAATATTCAGGGCTATACGGGCATCTCCATAAGCAAGTTCAACAATAAAATCCAAAACCCCCGGTTCGAAATTTATCCGATATTTTCCCAAACCTTTCTCTTTATCTTGCAGGGCTCTTTCTAAAATTTTTTTTAAATCCTGAGCCGACAATGGTTCCAGCACATAAACAGTTGCTCTGGATAAGAGGGGTGAAATAACTTCAAAAGAGGGATTTTCAGTAGTAGCTCCAATCAAAATTATAGTTCCATTCTCTACATAAGGAAGGAAGGCATCCTGTTGAGCTTTGTTAAATCGATGAATTTCATCAACAAATAGTATAGTCCTTTGGTTTCGATATTTTCTCTGGCTTAAAGCTTCCTTAATTATCTTCTTTAAGATAGGTACACCTGAAATAGCAGCACTAAAAGGAACAAATTGAGCCCTGGTCATTCTGGCGATAATTCTCGCTAAAGTTGTTTTTCCTGAACCAGGAGGCCCCCAGAGAATTATCGATTGAAGCTCATCATTTTCAATAGCCTTGCGCAAGGGTTTCCCAGGACCAATGATCTTTTCTTGGCCAAAAAAATCTTCCAGCCTTTCCGGCCTAATCTTTTCGGCAAGGGGAGTACCCTCGTATGTTTCATATTCCTTATATCCTTCAAAAAGATTCATAAAATCTCACCAAAATCTATTAAAATAGTCTATCTTAAAAATAAACCTCAGAAAGTCAGATTATCCTTTTTTGATTAAGACTTTCAAATTCATCCTTTAAAAGACCCATTACAATCACATCATAAAACTTACCTTCGTAAAAATGACCCTTTCTTAGCCTTCCTTCTTCTTTAAATCCACATTTCTGGTAACAGCGAATTCCCCTCTGATTATATTCAAAAACTCGAAGATATACTTTATAGATATTTAATTGATGAAAGACGTAATCAAGAAGGGTTCTAATGGCGTCAGTGCCATAACCTTTACTCCAGCAATCTTCCTTACCAATAACTATCCCCAGCTCTGCATTCCTGTTCTTCCAATCAATATTATGTAAATTAATCTGTCCTAAATATTCTCCTCCTTTGGTCTCGATAACTAAGTTCTTCTCAGCATCATTTTGACTCATTGCCTTCTCTAAAAATTTCTCCTCTTCTTCTCGAGAAACTGGATAAAGAAAATAGGAGAGATATTTGGTAATCTCTTTTTTATTAACCCACTTCATTATTTCATCTAAATCCCTTTTTTCCACTTCTCTTAAATTAATTAATTCACCCTTAAGCATCTTACCCTTCCTGGAGATAAAAGAGTAAAACTTTCTTCTCTTCTGGGAAAACTGACTTTATCTTTTTTATTATAGCAGGAATTAAAAAAATTTTGTAGAATATAATATCAATAAGGGAGGCTTATATAATGAACAAAAAACTAAAGGTAGCTTGCTTACAGATACGTGCCCGAGACTATAATGAAAAATCTAAAACCCAAAAGGACATCTTAAGAATGATTGATCAGGCAGCAAAATTATCTCCTCAACTGATGGTTTTACCGGAGTGCGTCTTTCCTGCCTATTACTTATCTCCTCTCATAGTTAAAGATCATTTTGAATTACAAAAATCAATTAACGAATTCATAGTAGAAATTAAAGAAAGAGCAAAACTATATAAATGTTACCTGGCACTGGGCATAGTAGAAAGTGAGGCGAAGAAAAAGAAACTATTTAATACAGCCTTACTTATCAACTCCAGAGGCGAAGAAATTGGACGCTTCAGAAAATCCTACCTCTGGCATTTCGATACTCACTGGTTTGGAGAGGGTAATCATTATCCCCTTTTTCAAACCGACTTTGGGAAAATAGGAATGTTTATTTGTGCAGATGGAAGAATTCCAGAAATTATCCGCTGTCTCAGTTTAAAGGGAGCAGATTTTTTAATCGACTTAACTAACTGGGTTACTTCTGGGCTGGAGAAAGAAACGTTGACCAATCCACAAATAGAATATATGATACCCACCAGAGCCTTAGAGAATCGTCTATGGATAATTGCTGCCAATAAGGTGGGGATGGAGGCAAAGACTATACTTTATTGTGGGAAAAGTGCTATTCTTTCACCAGAAGGACATATAGTTAAAATTGCCTCTCCCTACCGTGAAGAAATACTCTATTACGAAATCCCCCTGGAAGAAAAACAGGATAAAGCGGTCGATAATCAAATAAATGTAATTACTGACCGAAGACCAGAATTATATTCTGAATTAATTCAAAAAACCAGCAGTTTACCTATTTATTCTATCTTAAAGAAAAAGAAAATACCTCTCGGCCAAGACTTTTTTGCGGCCATAGTGCAGATAGAACTTCCAGACCATCTGGAAGAATATCTTCAAAAAATTGAATTCTTCATCCTTAATCTCTTAGAACAAGAGGCCGGGCTCGTTGTTTTTCCAGAAGTGAATCTTATCTTCCCTGAACAGGAAGAGAAGATCCTGAAAAAAATTAAGCAATTGACTCAACATCCCAAACTACTCTGTGCTATTACTGGGGTAGAAAAGAGAGGTATGTCTTATTATAAAACAACTTTTCTGATAGAATCGGGAGAGATAGTGGGAAAATACCGTAAAACCCATTTAGAAAGGGAAGAAAAAAATAATTTTACCCCTGGAAATTTAGGACTCCCAGTATTTAAGACCTCCTATGGTAATATAGGGGTAATGCTGGGATACGAAGGTATCCTCCCTGAAATAGCCCGCATTCTCACGTTAAAAGGAGCAGAGATAATTATCTGGCCCAGTAAATTCATTAACAATAAACATATAAATACCTGTCGGACCAGAAGTGCAGAAAACAGAGTATGGTTACTCTGTTCTAATTCTATTATTGGTCAAGGTTCTGGTCAAAGTATAATCACTTCTCCCTCCGGTCAGATCTTAACCTCCTGTCTGGGTAAAATTGAACAGGCTAGCTTATGTTTTATAAATCCTGCCCTTTCTTACCACAAAGAAGTTGTTCCTAATACTAACACTATATTGAACAGAAAACCTGAGACTTATAAAATTTTAGTAACTAATAATAGTTTGGATAAAGGAGAATTAAAAGTTGAAAGCCGAAATAATCGTTAATCTTACTGCTGGTGGTGGTAAACCCAAAAAACATTTAGACACAATATTAAATTATTTAAAAGAAAATGGATTAAATTTTAAAGTAAGTATGACCTCTCGACCAAAAGAAGCAATAGAAATTGCTCGAAAAGCTTCCGATAATGGCATAGAAGCCATTATCTCGGTTGGTGGAGATGGCACAGTTAATGAAATCATTAATGGAATTATGCAATCAAAGAATAATCCAGCCTTAGGAATAATTCCTTTGGGTTGGGCAAATGATTTTATAAAAAGTACCGACATCCCTCCTTATATAATAAAAGCCTGCCAAACCTTGATCAAAGGGAAAACCAGAAGGATAGATCTAGGCTTAATCAATCAGCAGATATATTTTGGTAATATCTGTGGAGTAGGATTTGATGCAGAGGTAGCCCATTTAGCTAACCAATTAAAGAGCAGACATCCCCGCTGGAATACTCTCAGTGCTTACGTCTATGTCTTGGCTACTCTAAAAAAACTCCTGGCTCCTTTCAGCTATCATCAGGTAACCGTAAAAATTGATGGGCAAGAAATTCAAACTAAAATATTGTTTGCAGCTATCGGTAATGGTAAGGTTTATGGAGGAAGATTCAAGATTACCCCGGAAGCTATCCTTGATGATGGATTATTAGATATCTGTATGGTTGAAGAGATGGGTAGGCTTAAATATATTATGAGTATCCCCAGAGTATGCCAGGGTACTCATAAAGGTATAAAGGGGGTAACTTTTTGTCGAGCAAAAGAAGTAATCATTGAATCTTCTCGCCCCCTTCTGTCTCAGGTAAGTGGAGAAATAATTGAAAGCCAGAATAAATTTGTGATTACCATTTTACCGAAAAGATTAAAAATAATAGTCCCTTAAATTAGTTAACTGGTTAATTAGTTATTTGGTTACTTGGTCCTCGAGATAAGAATAATTTAATAACCATCTAAGTTTATTTTATTGGGGTTAATTTAATTATTGAACTTAAAATTTCTTTGCCAGGTTCTGCATTGCCTTAATATCCTCTCTGGATATTACTCGGCACTCCCCAATATTCTTACTTAAAATATAAATATGAGCAGTTTTTTCCACTACTGCGCAAACCTTCAATGCCTCCTGGATATCTTTGCCTACACTGAGAGTGCCATGATTAAGAAGGAACACTGCCTTTCTCTGGCCTAACGCCATTACCGCATTTCTAGCTAATTCCTGAGAGCCAGGTAATCCATATTGAGCACATTCTACTTTATCTCCGACTAATTGCACAAAATCTTCACAAATCCCCGGCAGGCTAATTCCGGTTACTGCCAGTACGCTCGAATAGACCGGGTGATAATGAATTATCGCCCCTACATCATCACGAGCATTATAGATGGCCAGATGCATGGTAGTTTCAATAGATGGTTTTTTTTGTCCCTCCACTATTTCACCTTTTCTATCTAACACTACAATGTCCGCGGTCCTTATTTTTTCGTATTCCATGCCGCTCGGTTTTATGTATATTAAATCATTTTCTGGATCACGTACACTGATATTCCCCCAGGTCCCGATAGTCAAGTCCTGCTTGGACAAGGTGCGACCGATATTCACTACTATTTTTTTCCATTTCTCAGATATTCTTTTGGGCATACTTATCTCTCTATAAGTTTTATTAACTTTTGGTACATTAATATAATTACCACCTTTATCTTAAAAATCCTTCTTTTAATAATATTTTTCTAAAGGTGAGGGATAACTTAAACAATTTAAAACCTCAGCACGTAAACTTTAATTATTTTCTTTTTCTCCTTCTTCAACAATAGAAACCTTACAGAGTAAGGCTCCACTGATAACCAAAAGGCAAGCCAACCAGAGATTGGTTTGTATTTTTACCTGGAGGTAAAAAGAACTAATAAGAATAGAAAGTAGGGGAGTAAAATAAGAAAAAGAAGCAACCAAAACCATCTTTCCTCTTCGCATAGCCCTATCCCAGAAAGAATAAGCTAAAAAAGTTGGAAAGATTGACATATACAAAAGTTCCAGCAAGACCCGGTTAGACCAATAAGATTGTTCCGAGAAATATAATCTTATTATCGATAAAACTATTCCCGTGAATAGTAAAAATAAGGGTACAGATTCACCTTCGCTATGTCCTGCCCAGTAACGTGATAAATTGGAATATAGACCCCAGCAAATAACAGCAAAAAGAGCTAATAGATAAGGAAATTGGTTAATCTGAAAATTACCTTCAAATATATCCCAGGAGAATATTCCGCTCTGCAGAGTAGCTAAATACAAACCACCAAAAGCTAAAATAATTCCGGGAATTAGGGTCAACTTTCCCTTTTTATGCAAAATAGGAAGAGAAAATATCAGAGTTAAGCCAGGCCAGAGATAATTAATAATACTTACCTCCATTACTTGTTCTCGGTTAATAGCCAAACCTATAGCCAGATAAAGAAATACGGTATAGGCAATAAACAAAAAACCACAACCCCAGAGATAGATGCAGGGGAATTTAAAAATCTTCTTTCTTTCTTTGGAGAAAATAAAAAGATAAATGCAACCAAGCATACCACTTAGTAAATATATATAGGAGGCGGCAGTGAGTGGACCTAATTTCTCAGTAAGACTACGGGAAAAGGCGATAGTGGTTCCCCAGAACAATATAGCTAATAAACCCAGAAGGGTATCCAGGTTTTCCCGAGAAATAAATATATTCACGATCTTTTTCCCTCATTCTTACTTTCTTCAAAAATAACCTCTAAATTTAATTAACACCTCTAATCAAAAAAATTCATTTCTGAGCATACTTGTCTAGCTCTTTTAAATAATTCACGTAGGCTGCTCCTAATTCCGTAATAATTAATTCATCTTCTTCTTTTTTAATAAAATCCAAATAAGTTAACGTCTCTATAATTGCTCTTCTTTCCTGCTCATCTTCTATTCTGGACTGCCATAACTTATTAAATTCTTCCAGCTTGGCTAATTTAACTTTAAAAAGCCAAAATAAAACATATTTGGCATTAAATACCAGGGTAGCATCGGCAAAAAGAAAGCGCCAGTATAGATTCATTTTCTGTATTTTTCTGACATACTTATTTATTTCTGAATTTTCCAGGTCTATAAAAAGGGGGTCCAATGCCTCCTTTTTTAAAACACCTTCCCATTCCTTATCTTGATATGAAACCAATTGCTGAAATTCTTCAGGGGTAATAAATAAGGATAGTGCTTGTTGCTTGGTCTGTTTGGCTTGGTTCTTCCCTGATTTAGTAAATAAATCAAACAACTCATTATATAAATTATAAATTGGACGGGCAAATAAAAGTAAAATCATTACTAAATAGACCACGATCAAAGATACCCAGGAATTGGTTATTTCTGACCAGGTAGCTTTATTTGGCCACCAAATTAAAAGAAGAATACTAGTAATTATCAGTAATAAAATTACTAGAATAGCAATAAAGATAATTTTCCTCGGGTTTAAAAAAATATCCCGTTTTTCTCGGAGATTATTTTTATCCATCTTTATAATTTGCCCCCTGATTAAAAAAGATAGTTATATAAAATCTCTTCCTCTAATACCAGAAAGTCAATATTTTTTTAATATTTCTAGAATCCAATCACCTATTACTTCTAAAGCAAGGGGGGAAATAGTCTCTTCAATCTTTGCATATTCGCTAGGAGAACCACTCTGAGCTGTCTGAAAAAGATGATTAAGACCTGGTAACTCCTTGATGCAATAATTCTTGTTTCCACCTTTTCTCAAAGCCTCTTCAATAGCACCAAGATTCTCTTTAGGAGGCACCTGAAGGTCCAATTCTCCATTTATGGCCAATACCGGACACTGTACCTGGCTCAAGGTGGGTTTAGGATCATAAATAAGAAAAAAACTCAACCAGGGAGAAAGCAAACTCTCCAGCTGGGCCTTAAAATATGCTTCTGGATCACCTATTTTATCCTTTTCTTCTGGGGACAACTCATTCCAGTATTCTGTTAATACCTGGATAAGCTTTTCTTCTTTTACCCGATCATCTTGCTTGCTTTTAATAACCGAGAATACCTTCTCGTTATATTGACGATTCTTATTGATCTCTTCTTCACTAACCCCCATTGCTCTTGCAATTAAGGCTTGCTGTAAATATATTATTTCTTCTCCAGTTAACCCTGTTCCAGCCATTAATACAATGAAAGCAACGTCTTCTGATTTGGTAGCCACCAACGGTGCAATAATTCCACCTTCGCTATGCCCAATAAGGCCAATCTGTTGAGAATTAATTTCCCCTCTCTTTTTAAGATATTCTACCGCCGCCAGCACATCAGAGGCTAAATCTTCACTGGTAGCCTGGGAGAATTCTCCAGTAGATTTACCTACTCCACGATCATCAAATCTTAAAACAGAAATACCCTGACAGGTTAGATAATCAGCCAGCACCAAAAAGGGACGATGACCAACAATTGCTTCATTTCGATCCTGAGGTCCTGAACCACTGATTAACACTACTACCGGGAAAGGACCTCTTCCATAGGGCATAGTTAAAGTACCGGCTAACTTAATCTTCGCTTCCTTATTCTCAAAAAATACTTCTTCTTCTCGATAAGGAAAAGGTGGCTTAGGTTCTTGTGGTCTAAAAATTTCTACCCTCTTCTCCACCCTATTAAGGATCAAGGGAAAGGATACACCACCTTGTTTCCATTTTCCTTCTATACTTAAAAAATCTGCACTTACTTTTCCCTCAAATACTCCCCCTATGGATTTTGCCTCTAGAATTAAATTACTATTACTAAAAGTAACTTTTTCCACTGGAATACCAGTCACTCCCTGGTCAGGACTGTCCAAAGTAACAGTTAGAACTCCATTCTCAGTAGAAATATTAAAGACAATTATAAGTTCTCCTCCTGGGACTGCTAGTTTACCTTCCCAGGTTCCCTCCACTTTATTAGAAGTGGCATTCTGTCCCTGACTTGCAGAAATAGATATCCAATTTCCCAGAATGGTCAGGATAGAAAATAAAAATACCAAGTACCACCTTCTTTTATTCTTAAACATGATATCTGGAAACTCCTCTCAAATTTGTAACTTGATCCTTTTATTACCAAATAGTCTGGACAATATCATTAATCATTATTTCAAGATCAGAAAACCTGGTAGTAATTAAAGCAATAGAAAGCTTTTCTTTCACCTCAATTATTCTTGCCTCCGCAATTAAATCCAATTCTTTATCTAATACTTCTCCGGTTTTGGGATCTAAAATAACCTCTCCTTCCTTAAAAATTCTTATCCGATCTCCATCCTTAACTCCTGAATCTTCTCCCAGATTGACATATACCCGAGTAATTCCACCGCTGGTAGTGGCTTCTACTTTTACCACATATCCTTCTAAGGGTAAAGAATGAACTTCCACACCTTGATTTTCTAATTTTTCTGCCATTTCCATTGCCGTCTGCTGACAAACTTCATCAATGGCAGAAAATATATCCGCTACCGCTTCCGAAGACAATCCCAATCCTCCCGCTACGGGAACACGAATAGTCAAACCAGATTTAGAGGTAGTACCCTTTTTTACCTCAGAAAATACAATCTCTCCGGTGGTTACATTTATGCCTCTTATCATCATAGTCACTGAAGCAGACGATTTTTTCAGACTAACCGGGCCCAACTTAATTCCACCTGATTTTTGGTAAACAATGTCGGTTACGCTTCCGGTAACTATGAGATCTACTCCCAGCATCTTTCCAATCTTCACCGCAGTAGAAGGATCGACTCTCCCTGAATAAACTTGAAAATCTTGTTCTTCTAAAATTGCATCCAGCTTATTTCTTTCGAATACCCGAAATCTTTTTGTATCAATCAGAGCGTTTACCATTAAATCAGTAGCTGCTTTAGATAATTCTGAATCAATCCGCCAGATATATCCAGGAGCAGCAGAATCAAATCCGATGACTGCTACTCGAGGTAATTCTTGAGAAAATCCCAGGGAAGAAAATACTAATAAAGTAAATAATATTACTAATAATACTCTCATTTTTCTTCCATTTTTCATTTTTTTCATTACCTCCCATTTGTTTTTAATTTGTATTTTTTTATGAACCAGCTGTAAAAAATATTTTACTTTTCAAGTGGAGATTTTTTTATAGTTTACTTTTTTTCTCTTTAAATACCTGATAAAATACTTGCTCGTGAATATCCAGATCTTTATCGCTGTATAGAACAAATCTAATTAGTCTAACTTTCTTAAGCTGAGGAATCTCCCTCTTAATAGTTTTGAAGGCTACCTCGGCAGCCAGTTGAACCGGGTAACCAAAAGCTCCGGTGGAAATAGCCGGGAAAGCAACTGATTCTATCTTATATTCTTCAGCCAGCCTGAGGGCATTCCGATAGCAATCCGCCAATAGTGTATCTTCTGGTTTATCCACTCCAAAGACTGGACCTAAACAATGAATCACATAACGGTTGGGAAGTTTATGTCCACCAGTAACCACTGCTTCCCCAGGCTTAAGGGGAGCGAGGGGACGGCATTCCTCTTCCAAGCCAGGACCAGCTGCTCGATGAATTGCTCCCGCTACGCCACCTCCCATTCTAAGTAGGGCATTAGCAGCATTCACAATAGCTACCACATCAGGCTGTTCAGCAATATTACCTTTGACACATTCAATGGTAATTTCTGATATCTTTTCTCTAATCATTATTATTTTGCTCCTTTTGGATGTTAATACAAAATAATAAAGTTTAATTATAAACCTAAAATTTAAATTATCTTACTTTTTATTTTATACTTACTACAAAAATTAGTAAAATCCTTTTTATATTATTATGATTGGCAATATTTATTATCTTGAAATTTAGAACAAAAAATAAAAAGGAACTAGGAGGAAGATAAAAAGGACTAATCTATCACCGGAAAGATCTACCGGCATAGTAATTAAATAAGCAGAAGGATGGTCAGGCAGATAGGCATACCTCAGGGATTTTTACTCAGTCAGATAGATCAAAAAATTCTATAGAGTAAGAGAGTCAGCTGGTTATAAGTGCTCCTCTGATGGCAGAATATTTTTCCCCCATAATAGTATTAATAAGCGGTGAGTCCTCCATCCACTGGAAGTGATACGCCGGTTATAAAAGATGATTCATCAGAAGCAAGATAAAGAGCAGCATTAACGACATCCGTAACTGAAGCTAGTCTTCCCAAGGGTATCTCTTCTATTCTTTCTTTCAATCTTACTGGATCACATAGCAGTTTATTTACCAGAGCAGTTCGTACTGTACTGGGATGAAGAGAATTAATTCTTACTCCATCTTTGGCATATCTAACTGCGGTGGATTTTGTCAAAAGAGTAATCGCTCCTTTAGAAGCAGTATAAGCCTCCGGGGTATATTTATGTCCTACTAAACCACAAATGGATGACATATTAATAATACTTCCCCCGCCCTGTTTTCGCATTATGGGAAGGGCATGCTTTATCCCCAAAAAAACACTCCGGACATTCACTCTCATCATTGTATCCCATTCTTCAACTTCCATTTCTTCAATAGGTTTTCGAATGTTTATACCAGCATTATTGACCAGAATATCTAACCGAGAATATGCTTTTAATACTTCAGCAATCATCTTTTTCCAGTCTTGCTCAGAAGTAACATCCATAGGGAAAAAAGATGCTTTCCCACCCAGCTGTAATATCTCCTTTTCCAATTCTTTTCCTGATGATTGCTCTAAATCAGCCAATAAAACATTAGCCCCTTCCCGGGCAAATCCTAAAGAAATAGCAGAACCAATACCTCCAGCTGCTCCAGTAATAATAGCAATTTTATTGTTTAATCTCATAATCTTTACCTCTGGGGAGATTATTTGGAAATATCAATCTGAAGATGTTCTTTAGTGTACTGAACAGTCCTTTTAATTCCACTATAGGCAATTAAAATAATTGCCGCCAATAAAATAAGCCCTAATGGTCTCTGTAAAAGAGGAATCAGGCTACCGCGACTCTGCATGAGGGCTTGACGAAAACTAATATCCGCCAGGGGACCTAAAATAATACCTAAAACCAGTGGTGCCATGGGATATTCCAGCTTTCTAAGGATATATCCTAAAATTCCAAAGAAGAAAGTAACTTTGACATCGAAAATTCTTACCCCGCTGGCATAAGCACCAATTACAGTAAGAGGGAGTATAATAGGCATTAGAATCTCTCTACGCAGCTTTAAAATTGTGGCCATGGGCTTAGCCAAAATTAATCCCCAGACTAAAATAAAAAAAGTAGCCAGGATAAGGGCTATTGCCACTTCATATAGAAATCCAGGATGCTCAATAGGTAACATCGGGCCAGGCTGGATCCCATGAAGCCAGATAGCCGCTAAAAACATCGCTGCCGGTGGACTTCCCGGAACGGCCAGAGTTAGAAGGGGGATCATCGCCCCACCTATACACGCATTATTAGCTGTTTCGGCAGCAGCTACTCCCTCCAGACAACCAGTACCAAATTTTTCTCCCTGTTTAGAACTTCTTTTCCCTACATCATAGGCTACCCAGGCAGCAACATCCTCGCCCGCCCCCGGTACGGCACCAATTCCCACCCCAATTATACCCGAGCGTATTGAAATAGGAAGAAGGGAAAGAATATCTTTCCAGCTGGGGATTATTCTGGTAATCTTACCCAGAATCTGATAGGGGACTTCTTTTTCCAGAACAATAAGGATTTCCGAAATTCCAAAAACACCAATTAATGCGGGAATCAGAGAAATACCTCCTTTTAATTGTAATAATCCAAAAGTGAATCGAGGATAAGCATATACCTTATCCAGACCAATCATGGCGGTAAAAAATCCAATAAAACCTACTACCCAACCTTTAATCGGGTCTTTCCCTGTAGAAAGATTCCCACAGATCATTACCCCAAAAAGTGCTAATAAAAAATATTCCCATTGCCCAAATTTTAAGGCAATTTTATATATAAAAGGAGTGATAAAAATAAGACAGGCAATACTTATAAGCATCCCGAAGAATGAAGCAATTACCCCAGTACCAATAGCCAAACCTCCCTCGCCCCTCTTGGCCAGAGGAAATCCATCCAGGGCAGTAGCAGCTGCTGCTGGGGTACCTGGAATATTAATCATAATAGCAGAATAACAACCTCCCATAATTGCTCCTACATACACTCCAAGCAAAAAGGTAATGGCCAGGTTTAATTCCATACCATAACTCAAGTTAATTAAAAGCGCTAAAGCCATAGTAGCAGTTAATCCTGGGATTGCTCCCACCATTATCCCTAATAATGTGGCAAAGGCTAAAATGACTATATTAGAAAAGTATAATTGTTGGTTAAAAGCAGTAAAAAATAAGTCTACCTGCTGCAAAAATGATTCAAACACTAATTTTCATCTCCCTTCTCTCCTATCAATCTAAGGCAAGGGAACTTTAAAAAATCCCGTAAAAAACGCACTAATCGCCCAGGAAGCGATAAAAGAGATGATAATTATCTTAATCATTCTGGCTGATTTCAAATAGTATAAAGTAAAGAAAAGGTATAAGAACGTGGCCAGGGCAAAATTAATCCGGCCAATAAGACCAAAAATATAAACCACCATTAAAGAAATTAAAATAATTACCCGGCGAAACTGTACACTTTGCCTTATATTGGTTATTTTAAAATTCTTCACCAATACTTTTATCTGCTCATATCCTCTTCTTTTTAAGGAGGTTACTATCATTATGCTCCCTAAGATCAAAAAAATAATTCCAAGAATGAAAGGGAAAAAACCAGGAGCATCTAAAAAAGTCTTATAAACTTTCATATTTAAAGAAGTTATTATTACTAAAAAGCCGAATATTACTAAAAATATTCCGGCTATTAAGTCAGCACCAGCTATTTTTTCATCTGTCTCTAACATTTTATCCTCATAATAAAGAAAAAAATTAAATAAAGAAAAGGAGAGGGGGGATTGCTAAATCCCCTCCTCTCAATTTAATTAACCAAATATCTTTTAGAAATTTTTCGCCTTTTCCCAATCCCAGTCTGCTAATGTGGGGATCCCGAACTCCTCAGGTGATTTTTGAGCTAATTTACTATTATAAAGGGCCCATGAATAACCAGCCTCAGAAAAAGACAGAAATTTATCTGCTTCTTCACCATAATAACCTACCACATTCAGGGCTTTGGTTTCGGCAAATTCTTTAATCTCTGGTTGCTGGATTGCCCACAAAAATGCTTCTGTAAATTTATCGATGATCTCTTTGGGGGAATCTCTCCGCATTAAGATGGGCCAGGTCTCAGACAATAAAGGAACGTTTTCGCTACCTTCTAATAAATCAGTAATAGATGGAATTACAATATCCCCAACCTTATAGGGTTCTGCAGTAGTGACAACCAAGGCTCTTAATTGACCGGCTTTAACAAAATCTACGGCAGCAGAAAAAGTACACATCGCTATATCTACCTCTCCTGCATATAAAGCCACTGCTGCATTTCGACAGGATCCAGCGGTAACATAATTGGGAGAAGGAACGCCAGCTATAGCTAATATTGCTTCAATCAAAACATGTGGCCCAACCCCAAAACCTGAAATACCAAAATTTAAATCTCTAACTTGTAGTGCTGTCATTGCTCCTTCAAAGGTATTTATATCTGAGTCGGACTTAACGAGCAGAGCAGCAGGACCATTAAAGGGGTGCCAGGATACCCAGTCCCTCCAGCTGGTCAGACTGGTACCCATCACTCTAAAACCAGAAAGAGGCCCTGAACCAGTTGCAAACATATTATATCCATCAGCTGGTTTAGAGAGAACATGTTCTGCGGCAACCGCGCTGGAAGCACCCTCCATATTTACCACATTAATAGTCTCTCCAAGGTACTCCTCTATTTTTGCTATAACCGGTCTAACTGCAGTATCAGTTCCACCTCCAGCAGCAAAACCTACTGTCACAACAGGAGTACTCTTAGGCCACAACTTCCCGCTTTGTTGGGCAAATCCTTGCCCGAAGGCGAGGAGAAATAGAATAGTAACCAAGGTTAAACTTAAAAAAACTTTAGTATACTTATTCATCAGAAAATACCTCCTTAAAAATATAATTTAAACCTCTACTTTTTATTACTCAAACATATTCTATTTAAGTTAAATAATTATTCCCTTATCTCACCTCTTTTCATTGGTTTAATATTTTTATTTTAGCTTTTACTCAGAAGAGAAATTCGGTTAATCTTTTCATAAAATAAAGCCAATCCGGCATGGTCTACCTCAGTATGTCCTTCCGCCATCAAAGCTTGCATCATCTCCATTACCTGAGCAGTTAGAGGCATAGCAGTATGGAGGGCTTGACTGGTCTGAAGGACATTGGTTAAGTCTTTAACGTGCAATTTTATGCGGAATCCAGGATCATAGTTTCCACTGAACATACGGGGTGCCTTATCAGTAAGACATTGACTACCAGCCAATCCACCTTTGATGGCTTCAAATATTTTTTCCGGATTAACGCCTGCTTTCTTACCTAAAAGAAGGGCCTCTGCGATAATAGCAATATTCACCGCCACGATAGCCTGATTAACTAATTTGGTAATTCCTCCTGCTCCTAAAGCACCAACCAGCACTGGCTTACCCATAACTTCTAGAATAGGTTTACAATAATTGTAAATCTCTTCTTTGCCTCCTACCATAATAGCCAGGGTACCTGACTGGGCTTTCTCCTGACCACCACTAACGGGGGCATCCAGCATATCTATTCCCTTCTTGGCCAGTTCCTGCCCCAGGGATTGAGAAACTAAAGGGGCAATGGAACTCATATCAATAAGGATTTGACCTTGACGAGCTCCTTCCAAAACACCTTGCTCACCAAGAATAGCTTTCTGAACATCCGGGGAGTTGGGAAGCATAGTGATAATAACATCACAGCTAGCAGCAACCTGAGCACAAGACTCTCCCTTTTGGGCACCTTCTTTTACTATTTTGGCTAAAGCTTCTTCATTTAAATCATAGGCAATAAGAGGATAATCAGCTTTTAGTAAATTTTTAGCCATGGGGAAACCCATAATGCCGATCCCGATAAAACCTATTTTTGGCTTGGGCATAATTTTCATCTCCTTTCTTTAAAAGGTCCTACCCCGAGTTTAGGTTAGGTTGACAATCATTAATCCCTATTAAGTAAGGCTTTAACCTTTTCAATAATTGCTTCTGGCGTTAATTTATAATACTTTAACAATTCTTCATGAGTACTGGCAGACTGACCAAATTGATCTTCAATACCCACCATTTTAATAGGTATCATCTTTTCGCATAAAGCTTCAGCGATAGCACTTCCCAATCCTCCGATAATACTATGTTCTTCAGCAGTAACAATACCCTTTACATCTCCAATATACTTTAATACTTCCTCCTGATACAAGGGCTTAATAGTGCTAACATTTACCACCCGAATATTAATACCTTGCTTTATTAAAATTTCCCGAGCTTCTAAGGCTTTATGCACCATAATACCAGTAGCAAAGATAGTAACATCTGAACCTTCCGCCATAAGGGTCATCTTCCCTATTTTAAAAACTGTTTGGGAATCAGTTAATACCGGTAAAGGGCTGCGGCTGATTCTTATATACATAGGGCCTCCATGGTGAAGGGATAAACAAACTACTTTTCGAGTTTCTTCTGCATCAACAGGAACAACAATAGTCATATTGGGAATTGCTCTCATAATAGCAATATCTTCAATCGATTGGTGAGTAGCTCCATCACCTGCATCGGACAGGCCACTGCTCGAACCTACAATTCTAACCTTTAAATTGGGCAAGGCCACTCCCTGTCTTATCTGATTATAAGGCTGACCAGCAGCAAAGACGGCAAATGAATTTACAAAAGGTATCTTACCCGAGAGAGCTAATCCTGCAGCCACTGAGATCATATTTGCTTCTGCAATACCCATTTCAAAAAATCTTTCGGGGATCTCTTCTTTCAAGTACTTAGTCATAGTAGAACCGCACAAATCAGCATCCAGGGCTACTACCCTATCATCTACCCGAGCCACGGCCAATAATTCTCTACCATAAGCTTCTCTCAAATCTTCTATTTTCATAGTTATATACCTCACTCTACTATACTGGCAATATCTCTTTTAGCGCGCTCATATTGTTCTTCAGTTAAGGCATTATTATGAAAACTAAAATTATTTTCGGCAAAAGAAACTCCTTTTCCTTTAATAGTATGAGCGATAATGGCGCAAGGAGAGCTTTTAACCCGATCAGTTTCGTCCAAAACTTTAATAATTTCTTCCATATTATGCCCGTCAATCTCCCAGGTTTTCCATCCATTTGCCTCAAATTTTGCCCTTATATTAAATTGACCATTACCTTCATTAGTAGGACTGTTTGCCCTTAACTTATTATGGTCAACAATGGCTATTAAATTATCTAAACAACGAACTCTTGCCCAGGCGACTGCTTCCCAGATTTGCCCTTCATCTAGCTCACCATCTCCTAAAATAACATAAACTCGATAAGACCTTTGATCTAATCTTGCCGCTAAAGCCATTCCAATACCAATAGACAATCCCTGCCCTAAAGATCCAGTATTTGCTTCAATCCCAGGAGTTCTTATTTCTGGATGACCTTGAAGGATCGAACCGAGTTCTTTGGTGTTCTTTAATTCTGCTTTGGAGAAGAAACCTAATTCTGCCAGGGCAGCATACTGAGCCAATACTGAATGACCTTTACTAAAAATAAAGCGATCTCGGTCAGGATCAGCAGGGTTTTGAGGATTAATTCTCATTTTATAAAAATATAAAGCAGCCACCAAGTCAGCTGAGGACATTGAACCACCTAAGTGTCCTCTTTTATTAATGCCAATACACTCCAGGATTCCTTCTCTAATTATTTTTGCTTTTCGTTTTAATTCCTTGATCTTATTATTATCCATAAAAATATCCTCATTAAAATATTATTAAAAAACCAGGTAAAAATGGAAAGACAGATAATTTTTCTTCCTAAAGTTATCAGTCAACAGATGTATTACAACTTTCTTATTTTTATAATAAATATCCTCACTCTAGATGTCAAGGAAAAACAAAAAAATTCTCAAAATTTGGTACATAAAATTACAAACGCTATTATTAGTAAATTAGTAATATTGCGGAGAAGAAAATTATAAATATCTTTCATTATTTTCCAGATGTTCTTTCATTAATTTGCGCGCTTCTTTTCTGTTCCTGTCTTCAATAGCTTTAATGATTTTCTCATGATAATATAATCCCGGCTCTGTTCCCATAGCCTCAACAATTTTAATCATGTGATTCCGGAAAAAATCTTTTATAACAAAATTTGCTCTAATAATGATGGGATTTTTGGTGATTTGTGATAGCGCCAGGTGGAAATTTAGATCTTCAAAGGCAAATTTTTCCAGATTGTTCTGTTTATATTTTTTCATCTCTTGTAATATATTTTTTAATCTCTGAATATCTTCTATAGACGCCCTTTCTACTACCAACTCAATGGAACCAATTTCTACTATCTTTCTATATTCATGCATATAAGCCGCTTGAGAACGATCAAACTGGATAAGCGGTAATAAAGAGCTGATAAATGAGTCAGTAAAGGAATTTTTGACAAAGGTACCCTTCCCTCTTTTCTTCTCCAATAGATCCAGAACAACTAAAGCCTGTAATGCTTCTCTTATAGTTATTCTGCTGACTTTAAAAATTTCGGTGAGTTTGTTTTCAGAGGGAATTTTAAAGCCTGGTTTCCATTTTCCAGTTAAAATCTGATCTTTTAATTGCTCGAATACCTGGCTGGTTAATTTTTCGGTTTTCTTAATTGATCTCAAGATTTCTTCTCCTCTTGAGGCTGAATTTCTATAAACATTTCCATAAACAAAATTAATAAAAGGTAGATTAAAAATTTCTAGATTAATTTTTCCAATGGAGAAATCTTATAAGAAAATAATTATATTAAATTAATTTATCGGTTGTTATATGTATTACAACCTACTTATATTAAATTAATAACATAATATTGAAGGACTGTCAATCTATAATGCCTCAAGTCTATCTTTCAGGATTAGGTTCAAGAAAAAGAAAAAAGAAGAGCTTATTAATACCAAAATATTATACTTTACAGATTAAAGGTCATTCTTCATAAATATAAAAAATTTTTATTTATCATATTTCCATTTCTATTGACGATAATATGAATATATGATAATATTACCATATGTTTTTCAGGAGGTGCTCAAGTGAGACTGTCAAAAAAAGATGTCATAAAGATATTCAAGGCTCTTTCTGATGAAATAAGATTAAGTATCTTTTTATATCTCCTACAGGATGAACTTTGTGTTTGTGAATTAATAGAAATTTTAAAGATAGAACAATCCAGAATATCCCATCAGCTGAAGACTTTGAAGGAAGCAAGCTTGGTTATCTGTGAAAGAACGGGTAAATGGATTGTTTACAAAGTAAATCCTGAAATAAAGGATAGCACATTAATAAAAAGCTTAAAGACCGAATTAAAATTGTCCAGCGAAGAACAAGAAACTCTAATAGAAATTAAAACAAAAGGCATTAGAGAAAACTGTAAAGGTAATTAATAGAGCATTGGAAGTGATTTAATTATGTTATTAGAAATACTAACCAGCGGACTGCTTGCCTTAAAAGAATATATAGCCCTGCATGTTTTAACCTGCCTTATCCCAGCTTTTCTCTTAGCAGGTGGAATTATTGCCTTTACTTCCCGTAATACCATTCTTAAATATTTAGGAGCAAAGGCAAAAAATATTATTTCTTTCCCCTTGGCGGCTATCTCTTCCATATTTATTGCTGTATGCTCCTGTACAGTAATTCCCGTTTCCGCTGGAATTTATCGAAAAGGCGGTGCTATTGCTCCTGCCTTTATTCTTTTATGGGTTGCTCCCGCCTCCAATCTTTTAGCGGTAATTTATACTGGAAACATAATAGGTTATGAAATGGCGATAGCCCGAATTATTACTGCCTTTGTTACTGCCTTCCTTATGGGCACAGTAATGTATTTATCCTTTCATAAAGAAGAAGCAAATAGGATAGTAGAAGAAGAAAAGGGAGAAGATGAGGGCCAAAGGTTTATCTCCGGTAAGGATATAATTTTGCTCCTTTTAATTCTTTTTAGCTTACTCTCCCCTAATTATCTAATAGTTAGAGGTCCTTACTTGCATAAGGTTTATGTCTTTGCCCTATCTATCTCGATTACTTTTCTCTATGCTCATTTTAGCATAGAAAAAGATAGAATAGCTAACTGGCTTAAAGAGACCTGGTGGTTCGTAAAATTAATTTTTCCTTTACTTTTATTGGGAGTATTTATAGTGGGAGTTATAGGAAGAATCCTACCTCGGGAATGGATAGAGCACTGGCTGGGAGGAAACTCTTTACGTTCTTCTTTTTTGGCCACCCTTATTGGAGCAGTCAGTTATTTTGCTACTATGACTGAAGCACCTTTTGTAGATACTTTAATGAAATTAGGTATGGGCAAAGGGCCAGCTTTAGCCTTGCTTCTTTCTGGTCCAGGAATGAGCTTGCCTAATATGTTAGCTATCATAAAAGTTTTTGGTCTTAAAAAGGCTTCAGTTTATATTATCACTATGATTATCCTGGCCACACTAAGCGGTTGGTTCTGGGGAAACTATATTTTTTAAAGGGGTGAACAAAGATGAAAATCGAAATTTTGGGAACTGGTTGTCCGAAATGCAAAAAACTTACTGAATTAGCCGAAGAGGCGGTGAAAGAGCTGGGCATTTCAGCAGAAATCATCAAAGTAACCGATATAAATAAAATTATTAACTACGGAGTTATGGTGACGCCCGCCTTAGTTGTCGATGGAGAAGTAAAGATGGCAGGTAAAATACCTAACAAGCAAGATATTATTAACTGGATTAAAAATAAAAATTAAAGAATAAATAAAGAGAAAATTAGTGGGCATCCAGCGTGCTTACTTACTAATTATTACCTTGAAAAAATTGATATTTTAAAAAATAGAAGTTTAATTTCCAACATTTTTTCTATCTTTTCTGCCCCTTGATTATTGGAAATTATCTTTTATTTAAGTCCCAGAAAGGAGTTTATTTTTTATGGGGCTACAAAAACAAAAGACTGGTGGATTAAATATCTTCGAAAAATATCTAACCTTATGGGTAATATTATGTATCTTAGCAGGAATAGTAATCGGCAAAATCATTCCTGGATTGGCTAAATATCTGGATAGTTTAGCCATTTATATAGGCGATGCTCCGGTTGTTTCTATCCCCATTGCTATTTGCCTATTCTTTATGATGTATCCGATTATGGTAAAGATTGATTTTGGAGAAGTACTAAAAGCAGGCAAAACAACTAAACCAGTCTTATTGACCTTATTGGCCAATTGGGCAATAAAACCTTTTACTATGTATGCTATAGCCATCTTTTTTCTGGGTTTTCTTTTTAGAAATTTCATTGGGGTGAATGCTACTGATATAGTAAAACTTCCTCCTGGAGCTGACTGGACGGTTGGAACAATACAGGGAGCAGGAACTGTAATTATAAATCAAGGACAGAAGATGCTGGAAATTCCCCTCTGGAGAAGTTTTCTTGCAGGATGTATTCTACTGGGAATAGCACCCTGCACAGCTATGGTTCTGGTCTGGGGCTATTTAGCTAAGGGTAATGATGGACACACCCTGGTTATGGTAGCCATCAATTCTCTAACCATGCTGGTTCTTTATGGGCCACTGGGAGGTTTTTTACTGGGAATCGGTAAATTACCGGTCCCCTGGCAGGCACTCTTACTTTCTATAAGTATTTATGTGGCTTTGCCTCTGGTGGCTGGCTATTTTTCGAGAAAATGGATAATCAATGCCAAGGGTGAGCAATGGTTTAGAGAGAGTTTTTTACACCTGCTTACTCCGGTATCCATAATTGCCCTCTTATTCACCCTGATCTTGCTCTTTTCCTTTAAGGGGGAAATTATACTGACCAGACCTTTAACAATATTATGGATTGCTATCCCTCTTTTTATTCAAACCAACTTAATCTTTTTTCTTACTTATGGTCTGGCAAAATTAATTAGACTAAAATATGAAGATGCTGCACCCTCTGCTTTAATTGGAGCAAGTAATCACTTTGAGGTAGCTATTGCCACTGCCGTCATGATTTTTGGGCTATCTTCCGGGGCTGCCCTTGCTACAGTGGTAGGGGTCTTGATTGAAGTACCAGTAATGTTAATGTTGGTTTCTATTTGTAAAAAGACGCAACCTTTATTTCGAGCTCAAAATTTAAAATTTACTCAAAAAAATAAAAAATTAATATTAGATAAAGTATCTTCATAACTGGAGGGGGCACAGCAAGAACTTTTCTTTTTTACTATTTTCGCATAACCTTTTCTTACAGTTTTTTCCAATTCTTCTTTTCTCTTCATGATCTATCTAAACTCCTGTTTCATTTTTTCCAATAACCTCAATTAGTTCTGAACAACGTATCGCGGAAGGAAAGTACTAAAGCATAGACGGATATGATTAATAATGGTAGATGCAGTACTCCATTCCACCATAAAAAGCTGGGGTCCATAAAGAAATTTACCATTAAATTATAAAAGGCAATAATTAATCCAACCAGGCTGGTGACTCTCAGGGTAACCATATTTACCCGGGGGTGGTAGAGAATAAGTATGGTTAGATACACTGGGGTCATCATACAAAAAGTCAGACCCGCCATATTGTTGAATAAAAATAGGGGATTAAAATCTGGTTTTCCTAAATTTAAATTTATAGGATACCAAAAGGCCAGAAAGGCAAAAGGAATAATCCAATATCTCCATAATGGTTGTTTTAGTGAAGAAAAATCATTTTTACCAATAATCGCTTCCCAGAACCAAAAAATTGCCACCAGATTAAACATGACCAGATTAGTTATAATCACTCCCAGACCATACCTTTCTGTGATAGAGATACTTTGCAGAAAGGCGAAAAGAATATAGGTAATAGCTACATAGATACTAAACATACGGGAAACTCGATTTCTAAGAAAGATTATAGAAACAATCAGAATAATAGGGATTATTTTAAAAATAGGATACCAAGTAGCCCAGGCTCCCACTAAGGAATTACTTAATACCTCTTTAACCATCAAACCTATTTCTGTCCATTCATAACTTTTTGAGGTATAGGGGGGAATAAATTGTATAAAAATAAACAAGAGAAAAAACCACCATCTTCGACTTATCAGTTCTAACTTTTTTTGAATCTTTTCCATTTGGATTAATTTTGGGGATAACACCTTTTCATAAATTTTCTCCCCATAAATATTAAATTTGTAAATATACTAAGAAGAAAAAGTTGCTTCTTATGATATATATTAAAAAAAATACTCCGTTCTATGCTCATTAAGATATCTCTCAATCAAGGTTATAATTTTATTAAACTCATTCTCTGAAATTTCGCCCCAATCATTACCGGTAATTGGTTCAATTTCCCAACCGAAACCATAATTGCTATGATAGGCACACCAATAATACTTTTTACTTTTATATTCAATCTGACCACCTGCAAACCAATCATCAAATTGATTACGTTGATATTGCGCATCAATAGTGATTTTTGTCATAACTTTTAACCTCGTCGCTTAATAATTGCAAATCATTCTAGTTCATTAGATTTAATCTCATAACTTTGTCCATCTGTCTCTGGATGGATTTCTAATAAATCTCATATCTCTTAAAAACTGTAGTTCCTGTCTTATTTTTACTTTTGGTTTGGTTGTACGAAAATCCAATCCAACTAGAAATTCTATGTTCCCTCCATTTTTTATGTAGTTCTTTATGCTTTCCTCCTAAATTTTGAATCCTGAATATTTTACAAAAGTAACAGCAAATTTCAACTCTTTTGCCCTATATATGGATTGATTTAACATCTCAAGTAATTCTTTGTAATATTATTAGTAAATATTACTTCTATTTCAATTCACCCCTGTTAAAATAGCACATTGCTTATATGGCTTTAGTAACCTAAAACTTTCCCGGAGAAAAGATTTGAACTCTGACTTATTTGTTCCCTAGCATCATTTCTTAAATAAATCTAAATATTCTTTCAAAACGAATAATAATAGTTTTATAAGAAATCCTGATATTGTTGTGTTTATATATTCCAAGCCTAAAAATTCTTCATAATTTTGACCATATAACTTTTTATATTGTCATTTTTGCCATAATTTGGAAATATAACAAATTATATTTCCATTTTTAAAGGAACCTTTTGTCTTTAAGGCTAAAATTATCTTACTTTGTAATAAATAACAATGAATGATCCATCATATCAATAGCTAAAATCTTGAAGGAATTTACTTATTTTTTAGTTAATAATCAATCATCATCTGATATTTTGGTGTACTCTGGTGGGTGGTGCGTGTTTAACTAACTATTTACTTTAGAGATTTAATTTTTTTATCAATCTCCTCATATAGCTCTAATCCGGCTTGCTCAAATATCATTAATAAATCTTCATAAGTGTTTCTCCCACCTAACAGGTCCCAAAATTCAGAACCTACTAAAACTTCTTGCCCTAAATCAAATAATCCTTGCAATGTCCAACGTTCATAAGGCTTCGGCTCATAAGGATTATAAGGAATAGCAACTATGGTCTTAATCTTTACATCAGGTCTTTCACTGCCTCGCATTGCAATCCACTCAAGCATTTGTTTTTTTATACCAATAAATTCATTAATATTCGGCTTAGCAGTTTTTATTTCAAAATAATACTCTATATCGTTCATTTCTATATAAAGGTCAACCCTTTTTTTGAGTTTTCTTCCCAAAATTCCTTTCTTTGCAACCGCTAAAATCTCATTAGTCTCTTTTTCTTTATCAGGTTTGCGTAATGTTGACCGTAAATCACGCATAATATTATCTATTTTTAAAACCGCCTCGCTACTTATATATCCTACAAATTCTTTATATTGCCCAATGGCTATTTTTGCTTTTGGTTCAGCAATCAATTTCCCAACTTGTTCAAAAATCGAAGTACCTAGCATCGTGTTAACTGATTGAATAAAGGAAAATAGAGCCATTCTATCTTTACCAAGTAAGCGAAAATGAAAAGGCATAGAATTTGTTTCAGGAGCATAAGTTGCAAGTTTGTTGCGGATTTTCTCAATTAGATAATTTTTTATTTGTTTACTTTGTTGGATGGTAAGTGCCATATTATTTCCCGTTTTTTAAATGGAAAATTATTTCAGAATAGGGAGATTTATCTCTTTCCGTTCTATTTAATACCGGACGTTTAAACTGATTAACAATTTTCATACCGACTTTCTGAGCTATTTCTGGATATAGATTATACTTATCATTAGCAACTAAAAATACATTGAAATCTTTTACTAAAAATTTTCGGCAATTCAGTAAAACTTTTGAAATCCCTTCTACATAAGCAGCACGTGCCTCTGGTCCCTTACCTTTATATAGAGGACCAATTTCAAGTTCATCTTTACGTTGAAAACCAAAAAGATCATAGGCATATGCATGTTGTTCGTGGTAATCAATCTGTCCAACATAGGGCGGCGAGGTGAAAATCCCTTGAATTTTATTTTTTAGTAACAGTTCATAGAATTTCTTATTTCTTTTTTCAATTTCTTTAAAAATATCAACAATACGAGAATCAGCAGAGATAATTGTGTAATAGGCATTGGTTTTTAGTTTAGAAAAGGTTTTTAGACGGTAAAGTGTATCAACTACATAACGATTAAACCATATTTTTATAGAAAAAATTGGTTTACATATTTTTTTATGTTTCCAACAATAGTAAGTAGTTACTTGCGGTTCTTTAAGAGTAGCCAGATCTGAATGAGTTGTGGCACGGCAGGATCTGATTGTTCTACTTAATATTATTGCTAAAATCTTTTTTATTTTTATGTCTTCAATTTTTTTGATTAGATCAAAGGCAAAATCGATCTCTTTTTTTACATTCTTAATATACCATTTATCTAAAAAGTTTTGGGCAGAAAAATGATTAAGCTCAATTCTATATTTTTTAACCAGATTATTATAAATATTTAAAAACTCTTGTTCTTTTTCAGCACCGTATTTCTCCTCATCTATTTGTTTCATATTCACTTTATATTTAAATTCCGGACTGGGAAAATACTTACTATTAAATTCAGATAACTGAAACAATAGCTCTTCTTCAAAGTCTCTAATATTACTTTCAGTTTCAAATTCTGCAATAGCCTTTTGAATTTTTCTAATTTCCTTTTCCAGAGAAATAAAATCATAATTAAGCAGTTTTGTTTCTGCAATCAGACAATTAAAACGAGATATATCAATTCCAATTGAATTTATTCCCATTTCATTAGCTTGTACAAGAGTGGTTCCGGAACCCATAAAAGGATCAAGAATAATATCACCAGGCTTAAAATAAATACCTTTTTTAAAATCATCTATATGATCATCAATGAAATATTGAACTAGCTGAGGAATAAATTTTCCTTTATATGGATGCAAGCGATGTACATGCTTTGTGGTATCTTTTTCCCTTAAGTAATCAAAAGATAAAGCCCAATTTAAATCCTCGCCCAGTTGTCTTTTCCAATTTATTTCTCGCCAACCTCGATAAGACTGGTAATAATTTTTTAAATCCCTTACATCCACCAGTATCGAATTCCCACCATTATATTTTCTTACTTTTCCATATTGAACCAAATAGGATATATTAGACTCGCTAATTTCTCTCTGTAAAAAATCACTTGCCCATTGGCTTGCTTCTTTAATTGTAAGTAAGGTTTTTGTGTGATACATAGTATTTCCTTAAAATTGTTATTTAAACTTACTATTCCTTGGGATATTAGTAGAAATTTATATTTACTTGTCTATTAATTATGATAGCAAATTAACATGAATCAAGCAATAAAATCATTAAATAGTATCTTCGTATATAACCTTGTAAGAAACTTAGCAATAAGATTAATAAAAAGTAGGTGGTCGGGGCGAGAGGATTTGAACCTCCGACCTCTTGGTCCCGAACCAAGCGCGCTAACCAAGCTGCGCTACGCCCCGAAAAAAAAGATTTATATGTATTATATCATAATCACTAATAGCAGGCTATAAATTTATATTGATTTTCCCTTATACTTTCAAGGAACTTGGTCTTTTATTTGATTATATTTTTCAATTTATAGGCTATAAGAGCGGTAGAAATTAATTTCAAAATATCTCCCGGGATAAAGGGCACCAGTCCTGCCATTATGGCCTTCTTTATTCCTATACCAGTAATTAAAGATAACTGTAGAATCCCGGGAAGATAGATAAACAATGTTCCCCCTAAGCCAACCAGAAAGTAGAATTTAATACTCTTCTCCCCTTTTCTATTTTCTACCAGTTTGCCCATTACATAAGCAGCAATTATAAATCCCCATAAAAATCCTCCGGTTGGACCAAATAATACTCCAATTCCAGCCCGAAAACCAGCAAAGACCGGTAAACCAATGACGCCCAGAAGAACATAGATAAGCTGACTGGACATGGCTATAGAACTACTGAGGGTCATTCCAGCCAATAAGGTAAAAAAAGTCTGTAAACTTATGGGTACCGGATAAAGGGGAATAGAGATAAAGGCACCGGATGCGGTCAAAGCAGCAAAAAGTGAGATTAAAGTAATCTGACGAAGGGATGGTCTATTCAAGCTTATTTCCTTTACTTGGCTATTAGAGTTTATGTTAACCATTATATTATAATAAGTTAACCAAATTGTCAAAGGATAAAGAGTAAGCTTGAACATGGCAACAAGGATACTTTGGAATAAAAATTACCTAATCAGTAGCCTCTTTTAAGTACCCAAAGATCTGGGAACCCCGGAAAGGTAAAATTAGATTATCGTTCCGGAGATTATCTGTACTAACTCACCGTCTTCTTTTCTTAACAGAAGTGCGCCCTCCGGGCTGATATCTACCGCCCTTCCCTGGATAATTTTCTCTCCCGTATCCAGTGTAATATCCTTACCTAAAGTAGAGGAGTAGGCCTTCCATTCTTCCAGAATGGGGAGAAATTCTTTTCTTTTTAATTGTTCATAATATTTTTCAAATTTCTGTAATAAAACCTGCCCTAACTTCACTCGAGAAATTTTTCTACCTAGTACCTCTTTCAGGGAAGTGCTTTTATCTCTAAGTTCTTCCGGAAAATCTTGATAATCTATATTTACATTCAGACCCACTCCCACAATTACCCAGTTGATGATATCCAATTCCGCATTCATCTCAGTTAGTATGCCCCCTAATTTTTCTTCTTTGATAAATATATCATTAGGCCATTTTATCTGGGGCTCAATCGAGGTACACTCTCTAAGGGCTTTCACTACTACCACTGCAGTCATCAGAGTAATCCGGGGAATGTAGGAAGGAGGAAGGGGAGGATATAGAATTATAGAGAGCCAGATACCTCCCCGCGGAGAGAACCAGGAACGCCCCAATCTACCCTTTCCCTTTTTCTGTTCCTCGGCAATAATGACCGTCCCTTCTTTTATTGCTTTTCTCCGAGATAATAATTTTTCCTTAGCGGTTAAGTTAGTAGATTCAACTTCTGGAAAATAAAATATTTCCTTCCCCATATAGCAGGTAGATAGTCCATTTTGTAATTCCTGGGGGAGCAAAAGGTCAGGGCGAGAATGAAGGCAATAACCCTGATTCTGATCAGAAATTATGGTATACCCTATCTCTTTTAATCTTTGGATCTGTTTCCAGACTGCTACCCGAGAAATATTTAATTCTTGAGCAATCACTTTACCAGAAATATATTTATCTTCCTTTAAATATTTTAAAACCTCAATATGCATATCTTCCCTCTTTGGCTCATCAAGGCCAGGGTAGTCAGGTTCAGATAAGGCACAGCCAATTTCTCTATTTTATACGGGAAGCCAGTAATGCACTATCTCTGGCTACATTTCTAATCTCTCGAAAATCGATGACAAACGAACCTTTACTCTCCAGCAATTTCATCAAATTCTTCAAGGTTTTTTCGTTACCCATTAAGCGGGGAATTACCATTACCACACTCTTTTTCCTTTCCAGGCCGGTACATCGTTGAATATAGTTCACCAGCTCAGGTGGTAAGTCCCCTTTAAACATATTTACTACCGGGCAACCTACCAGGACAAAATCATAGGGCAACAAATTACTTTCACCTGGCTCTTTTTCCACATTAATTACCTTTAGTTCATGACCGATAGCGGGAAGGGTAGAAGAAAAGGCAGTTATCAACGATTCCATGATTTTTTTCTTCCGGCTATAAATGAAAATTACTTTCAAGATATCTCCTTTCTTCAGAAAACAGCAGAGGAAAGTTAGCAAAAGTCCTATTAGCTTATGCTCACTTTTCGTCAATCACCAGGGTGCCTGCCCGGGCAAAATTCTCTTGATCCATTTCCCGAATAATAATTCTGACCGCCTCCTTAGGGCAGTTTAAAGTCCCAGTGATGGCTTCAGTAACCTTTTTAACCATCTCTCTCTTTTGATCCAGCGTTCTTCCTTTGAGTAAATCTATTTGCAGAATAGGCATACTAAACCTCCTTATTTAGAATAATTTGACAATTTTCTTAGTGAATTCTAATTTTTTTTGTAACATTAAAAATAATCATCTATCTTCTTTTTGTTCCAATATTCAGATAATTGGCAATATTGGCCTCTGCCTCCAGGTGAAATTTAAGTTTACCGGTAGTATTGGTGAAAAGGGTGGTCACTCCTGGTCCATGCCCGGCAATAACACAATCACTATGAATGACGATGCCAATACTAACCGCTCCTTTTCTATAACTCCGACCATAACTATTATCCGCGTCACTGATAGCCACTATATCTCCAAACCTGAGCTGATCAAGTTTATACTTTTTCACCATCTTTTTATCAGCGGTAGTAATATCATAATCTCCACTAGCCACACTGGCTGAACCCAAGCCAGACCCCATCAATTTCGCCGGTATTTCTGTCGTAACCGGTACACTGATAGTGCCATCCCCCAGCTCTTTAATCCCCATCTTTTCTAATAAATTGGGATCTAAATTAAACACTTTTATTTCAGGATAGTCTAACAATTTTAATCCCTGACCAAAGGCCTTCACCAGAATCTTGTCTTCAATAGCCAGTTTTTCCAGAGTCTCCTGGTCAAAATCAATCAGTACATGCTCAATCCCTCCGTGATGACCGGTCACCACTCCAATTGCTCCTTTGGCGTCTCCGCTAACCACTCGCGCTTGATTACCTACACAGGCTAAAGTATTGTAGGCATTGTTGATACTATCTTCTCTTTTCTCTTCATTTACTACTGAGGAAACCCCAGGTTCTACATGGTCTGCCTCCCAGCCAAAAGCTCGGTCCCCTACTTTTACGTTATAAGTAATACCTCCTACCCCCGGCACCACCACTGCCTGGCCATCATAAGTTACCGTATAGGGTGCTCTTCGTACTGGGTAGCTTACCCTTCCCTGCACAGAAAGCATTACTAGTTTATTCTTATTAGTTCTAAGCATCAAATCTTTCCTCCTTTAATCTTATTATTTTCTCTTACTTTATCCCATCCTTAGATAAAGCTTTTTCTCTATATTCACTCTTAATTCCAGATAAACCATATATTCCTACTATGATAATAACAAATCCCAATATCTGATAAAAATTAGGAACCTCTTTTAAAATTAAACGAGCCAGGAGGATAGAAAAGGTTGGATATACCGAAATCAAAGCGGTTGCCTTCGACAGGTTCAATCTTTTAATCGCTTCATACCAGATAGTATAATGCATGGCAAAGCCGACAATCCCCTGGAATAATAATACCAACCCAACCTCCTTTACCTCCAGATTTTTATAATCTTTAATCCCTACCAATAGATTAAGGATCAATAAAAAAATTCCCCCATATAAAGTTCGAGCAGTAGCAATCAGCTGAGGGGTAATCTCCTGGTGGATACTCATTAGTCTTTTACTTATAAAATGGGCTATCTGCCAGCACAAAGGAGTTAATAAAATCAGTAGATCTCCCCAGTTAATTTTAAATTCTTCTCGATAGATTACTACTAAAGTCCCCAGAATAATGATAAGGGTAAACACTATCTGGTAAAAGGTAATCTTTTCCCTTAACAGAAGATAACCAATAAGAAGGGCATACAGGGGTTCTATCTGTAAAAGAAGAGAAGAGTTTATACCACTGGTAAGGGTAACCCCAAAGAAAAAACTGAGATTGGAAAGAGTTATTCCAAAAAACCCGATCAATAAAAAATAAGGAAAATGTCTTAAATTTATTAATATGCTAAAACTTCCCCGGAAGATGGCTACCCCCGAAAGAAAGATACCGGCAATTAGACTACTTAGAGTAGCAAAGAATAAAGGATCTATGAGCCCGGTGCCATACTTAATGATTACTGGTAAAGCACCCGCAATAAAAATGGTAATAATAACAAAAATAATTCCTTCTCTTTCTTGCCTTTCCAGGATACACACTCTCCTTTATCTTTCCTCATCTCTTAATATTCAGTTGATTAGATTATTCTTAACTTTACTTTACTTACTCAATACCATAAACCTTAAAGGAACAATCATCAATTCTATCTGCCCTTAACCTTTAGATAATAAAATTTAAGAAACTTATTCATCAAAATAATTCTAATTCCAGAAAAAGAAAAAAGCAAACTACCCCCTTATATAAAGAAGAATTATATTTCTCCAGGGAAAATCTTCTCTAGTTCTTTCCCCTCCACATTTACCCTAATGAAACCAAATTTAAGAATAACTACTAAAGATAGGTCTTCCTTTTTAAGAGGAGTAAGGAGGGAAAAGGTTCTTCTTTTAAAATTAATCTCCTGGATAATCCCTAAACTCACCACAAAACCATTTCTATCTTCCAGAGAAACCAGTAAATTTTTATACTTCTCTTCCTCGGTAAATATTATTTTTTCCGTATTCAATCTTTTCTTTATCTCCCAGAAATTATCAGCATCTCCCGGTGTTTTTTTGTTTACTATTATAAAAATTCCTTCCTCGGTCTTCTCCGCATAGATAACCTCAGCAGTTAAGTATTTCTCTATAAATCCCATCTCTTCTACGGTTAAAGCAACTCCCGAACTATAATGACTACCCCTGACCACTAGATCATCTACCCGGAGAGTTAAAGAAAGAGAATCTTGAAAATATTCTCTGAACTTCCTCTCTCTAATTTCTCGCCGCTGAAAATAAGCCTTTTTCCTTACCTCAGGGGAGGGGGATAAACGATAGATATTTATATCTTCATGGTGAATAAACCTGGTTAAAAGGGGTTCTAATTCTCTTTCTCTTTGTAAAGCAATAAGGTGTTGGGGGGAAATTATCTCAATCATATTTTCAACAAAAGTTTGCCCCATCATTCCTTTAACCAATCCTGGGGTATCGAGAAGGATTATTTCTGAGCCTTTCTTTTTACCCTCTTCCACCAGTTTCTTGGTACCACTAATGGTGGGTAATAAATGGTGGACCGGGGAAGTGGAGCCAACAAAATATAAACGATCAGGAGTGATTCCATTTAAATCTTCGATCACCTGATTAACCACCACCATCCCGATAGTCGTCGGAGGCCCCAAAACAGATTGTCCCATATCTATATCGACAATCCCCACTCTTCTTCCTCTTTTCACTAAATAATTAGCCAGCAATAATGTAAGGATGCTCTTTCCGGTATCTACCGCTCCCAAGATCAAAACTATCCCCTTGTCTTTTAAAAATTTGTTGGCTATCTCCATCCACTCACCAAGCATAAGGTAACCCTGGTTCAACTTTTCTATATTCATGGTCAACTTCCCCTCATTAACTCTAAAAGATAAATTTTTTAATTCCAAGTCTATCTTATAATACAGAGAATTAAAGTAGGCATAGTTAAGAGAATTGTGATTAGTCGTATCGACTGAAGGATACTTACTTTTACTGCATCAGCATCTAACTCCATGGCGGTAATGGTCATCAAACTTACTCCCCCTACGGCAGTGGATAATAAAGAAGTAGTTAAATCCCAACCTAATAATCGATGCAATAAGAATCCCACTAATAATCCATTTATAACCACCAAAAAGGAAAAAACTATTACCGGGAATAACAAATTTTGCAGGGCAATTACCACTTCCCGGGTGAAACAGGTTCCTAAATAACTTCCTAACCCAATCTGGGCTATCAGAAACAACCATTCCGGAGGGTCTTTTAAACCTACTCCCATAGTCTTTAATATACTGATTACTAACATTGCACCTAACATACCACCAACCGGCATCCCCCCATACTTAGCAAGAAAGCCACCTATTCCACCCAGTATTAAAGTAATTAGTATTTCCAATAATTTTCCTCTCTTTCCTTTACTTTCATCTACTTGAGGGATGACTGGTTTCGAACGGTTAGCCTTGGCTATTTTCCCCCTATTATTATATTTAAAAACAATCAAGGGGACACTAAGATTAATGGAAATTACCCTAACAAACTGGAAGAGCACTACCACCGAGACATTCAAATGGTAAAGCAGGGCAATCAAACCCATTTCCGCTAAACCTGCCGGCACTGAGGCATAAAGAGCTGTACCTAATTCTAAATTGGTAAACTTCGCTAATACAAAGCCCATAGCTAGACTGAAGATTATTATCCAGACAGAGGATAATAATCCCGGCAGTAAGACTGCTTTTATAGTGGCTACTTTTTCCTTACTAAATTTACATCCAATCATAATTCCGATAATTATCTGAAATAAGGTATTGGTAAAAGAGGGTAGTTCTGCCCAATCTATTCCCTGGCTGGTAATGATGGCTAATAATAATAAAGGGCCGGTAACATTCCCTCCCGGAAGACGTAAGAGATTAAAGATACGGTAACCTAAATACCCTAGAAAAAATATAACTATAATATTAAATAACATCTAATAAATTTTTCATCCTTCTGGTGCGACTTTTCTTCAAATTTAAGTTCCCAAATTATCTAGTTATTCATTAATCAAAAGAAACCATCAATTAAGATGATTCCTTCTATCCTGATCTATTTTTTGTTGTCCATTCATTCTTTATTATTATACTATATACTGTCTATTACTCCATAATTAATCATCATTTTACCTTCGGAAATATCGGTAATTAGATTAAAATTGTGTTATAATTATATTAACGAATATTCTCTGGTTCTTTATATCTCATTCCCTTCGCAAGGGGAAAGGATAGAAGAGGATGAAAAGTAAAATATTGCTCTTCATTCTTATTATAATATCTATCTTTTTTTGCCTTTCTCAAAAAGATATAGCTCAATCCCAGCCAGTAATATACCTCTTACAACTAAATGGTATGATTAATCCGATTACTGCCCAATATGTAATACAAGGAATTGAAGAAGCAGAAAAAGCAAATGCTGAATTTCTCATTCTTCAACTGGATACCCCAGGGGGTTTAGATACCTCAATGAGAGATATAGTAAAAAAGATGTTAAACTCCACTATCCCCATCGTAGTTTATGTCTATCCTTCCGGAGGTAGAGCAGCTTCTGCGGGAGTGTTTATCACCTTAGCCAGTAATATCGCCGTAATGGCTCCGGGGACTAATATAGGGGCAGCCCATCCGGTAGCTTTAGGTGAAGGCGCAATAGATGAGACTATGAAGGCGAAAATAGAAAATGATGCAGCCGCCTATATCAAAGCCATAGCCGAAAAGAGAGGAAGAAACATTCAATGGGCTGAAAAGGCAGTTAGAGAAAGCGCCTCCCTTACCGAACAGGAAGCTATAGAGAATGGAGTGATTGAATTTATTGCTCAGGATCTTAATGAATTGATAGAAATCATTGACGGGGTGAGAGTGTGTATTAACGGAGAATCCAGATTACTACTGACTAAAGGAAGAGAGATTATTACTTTAAAAATGACCTTCAAAGATTTATTCCTCCATTCCTTGACCAACCCTAATATTGCTTATATCCTATTATTTATAGGAATTTACGGTATATTGGGAGAGTTCAGTCATCCGGGCTCTTTCTTTCCGGGAATAGTGGGAGGAATATCTCTTATCCTTGCCTTTGTTGCCTTTCAAAGTATCCCCATAAATTATGGGGGTCTATTATTAATTATCTTTGGAGTAGTCCTTTTTATTATCGAAATATTTACCCCCACTTTCGGGCTGCTTACTGCGGGAGGGATTACCTCACTTATCCTGGGTTCTTTTATGTTATCTAAAGCCTCTGCCCCCTTCTTAAGAATATCTTTATCTTTGATTATTTCTATGTCCCTGGTTACTGCCGCCTTCTTTATCTTTGCTTTAAGTAAAGGTATCCGAATTCAGTGGAAAAAACCGATTACCGGAAGAGAAGGTCTCTCGGGGGCTACCGGCATTACTAAAACCGATTTAAATCCAGAAGGGATTATTCTGGTTCAGGGAGAGAGATGGCAGGCTCTTACCCGTGGTGAGACCATCAAAGAAGGAGAAGAAGTAGAAGTATTAGCCATCGATGGTCTTACTCTGATGGTGAAAAAATACGAAAGAAAGGAGTAGATTAAATGGATATAATTTATAATCTACAAATCTATCTGGGGATTTTAATTGTTATTTTAATTATCTTATCTCAAGCCATAAAAGTACTCCGGGAATATGAAAGAGGAGTCATCTTTCGGCTAGGAAGATTGGTCGGCTCAAAGGGGCCTGGCTTAATCTTTCTTATTCCCCTGATTGACCGAATGGTTAGAATAAGCCTGCGAATTATTACTATGGATGTCCCAGTACAAGAAGTAATTACCAAAGATACTGTTCCCATCAAAGTCAATGCGGTAATATATTTTAGAGTAATCAATCCCGAAAATGCAGTAGTCCAGGTACAGGACTTTGTTAATGCTACTTCTCAGATTGCCCAAACCACCTTGCGTAGTGTGCTGGGGCAAATGGAATTAGACGAATTGTTGTCCCAGAGAGAAAAAATAAATCAAACCTTACAAAAGATTGTCGATGAACATACTGGTCCCTGGGGAGTTAAAGTTACCGCGGTAGAAACTAAAGATATAGAATTACCAGATGGTATGAAAAGGGCAATGGCTAAACAGGCTGAGGCTGAAAGAGAAAGAAGAGCTAAGATAATTCATGCAGAAGGTGAATTCGAGGCTTCCGAAAAACTGGTCCAGGCTGCTGAAAAAATTGCGCAACAACCTGTGGCTCTTCAACTTCGATATTTTCAAACCTTAACTGAGATAGCTACGGAAAAAAGTTCAACCACCCTCTTCCCCCTGCCCATTGACTTGATTAAGCCCTTTTTAGAGAATTATCTATCCAAAAAACCAAGTAAAAAGAAATAAAAAAGGTCATTCCTGTATTTCTTACAGGAATGACCTCAATCAAATTCCAATATTATCACTTTATGCTCTCCTCATTTATCTAAGCAGTTACCTTGTAAACTTTGTCTCCATGGCGAACTCGGTCTTTTACTTTTATGCCCACTGCATCACCAGTCTTGGCTGATTCTACTGCTTTATGTTCAATCTGTAGAGAATTCACTGGTTGTTCAATATCAGTAGTATGTCCTACAATATGTATGGTGTCACCTAAATTCAATTCTCCGTTCTCTATCTCCAATGCTGCGACTCCGATCTTGGCGAAATAATCTGTCACTCGACCAATATATATTTCAGCCATTTTACAACCCTCCTTTTCTTATTTTTTAATAAGCTCGGGCAAAATAGACTAAAATAGAAGATTCCTTCCCACAATAGATACATTTTCCCGAAACCTTTTCTGGTTCAAAAGGAATACATCTAATACTTGCTTTGGTCTCCTCTTTGATCTTCTCTTCGCAATCTCTGCCACCACACCAGTAAGTCTTGATTAAACCCTTTTTTTCTTCAATAATCTCCTTAAATTCCTCAAAGTTAGCTACTTCTCTAATATTTTCCTCCAAAAAATTCCTGGCCTTCTGAAATAGGTTTTCCTGAATATCTTTTAAAGATTCTCCAATGGTCTCCACTAAATTTTCTTGCTTAATTACCATCTTCTTGCCATTATCTCTCCTTACCACTATAACCTGACTTTTCTCCAAGTCTTTGGGCCCAATTTCTAATCTTAAAGGAACTCCCTTTAATTCCCAGTGGTTAAATTTCCAGCCGGGAGTATACTCATCACGGTCATCAATCTCCACGCGAAAATGGCCTTGCAACATACTCTTCAGTTGATTTGCTTTTTCTAAAACCTTTTGTTTGGTCTGATCAAACATAATAGGGATAATAATACCTTGAATCGGAGCAACTTTGGGAGGCAACTTCAGCCCTCGCTCATCCCCATGCACCATCACTATTGCTCCAATCAACCGGGTAGTAGTCCCCCAGGAAGTTTGCCAGACATATTTCTCTTGCTGATCTTCATCTAAATATTTAATATTAAAAGCCCGGGCAAAATTTTGACCTAGATTATGGGAAGTTCCTGCCTGTAAGACTTTACCATCAGTCATTAAGGCTTCCAAAGTATAAGTGTGTAAGGCTCCGGCAAATTTTTCTTTTTCGGTCTTTTTCCCCACTATTACCGGAATAGCCAGGTCATTTTCGATATAATCTCGGTAGACTTGATTTAATATCTTTAAAGTCTCCTCTTCTGCTTCTTCTTTAGTTTTATGGACAGTATGACCTTCCTGCCATAGAAATTCAGTTGTTCTTAAAAATAGACGGGTTACTTTTTCCCAGCGCACAATATTCACCCACTGATTAATTAGAATGGGGAGGTCTCGCCAGGATTTTACCCACTTAGAATAAAGACTACAGATTATCGCCTCTGAAGTTGGACGGACTGCCATTCTCTCTTCTAATTTCTCAACTCCCCCATAAGTTACCCAGGCAACCTCCGGAGCAAAACCTTCTACATGTTCTGCCTCTTTCTTTAACAAACTTTCCGGAATAAATAAAGGGAAATAGGCATTCTTATGCCCGGTCTCTTTAATTCTTCGATCCAGCCCTGCCTGCATATTCTCCCATAGACCATAGCCATAAGGTCTGATTACCATGCAACCCTTTATGGTAGTATAATCAGCCAGCTCAGCCTTTCTCACTACATCTACATACCATTGAGAAAAATCTTCCTCTTTAGAAGTAATCTCCCTGACAAATTCATTATCCTTCCCCACTGAGGTTCCTCCTTATTTATTCCTTCTTTGGTGATATTTCTATTATACAAGTGCCCATATATTTAATTTAATAGAAATTTTACCATATTTTAAGATACTTGTCTAAAATTTTATTTTTTTCAATACATCATTTATAAGAGGTAAGCAATTAGAAAAACGAGCAAGGACGGGAAAAGATTTAATCCCCTTAGGTACTAATAGAAGATATTAAAAAACTTGCTTAATAAATCCGATCATTACAAAAACTGATCAGCCGGAACTAAGAAATAAATAGGGGAGCAGATCTTGATCTGCCCCCCATCTTAAATGTTTGATTAAAGTTATAAAAGAACGTTAATTATTTTCGGTTAAACCTATTTTAATTCTCCTTCTGTTTTTGCAATCACTACTGCACAAGCAGCATCTCCAGTTACATTACAAGAGGTGCGGGCCATATCCAGGATTCGGTCAATTCCCGCAATAAGGGCTACTCCTTCCAGGGGTAAACCTACTGCAGTAAGCACCATACTTAACATCACTAATCCTGCTCCCGGTACCCCAGCAGTTCCTATGGAAGCAAGAAGGGCAGTCAACAATACTATAAGTTGCCCACCAAATCCTAAAGGAATATTATAAGCTTGAGCCACAAACAAAGCACAGATACCCTGATAGAGGGCTGTTCCATCCATATTTACAGTGGCTCCTAAAGGTAATACAAAACTGGTAATAGTATTAGAAACTCCTAAATTTTCCTGAGTTACCCGCATGGAAACAGGAAGGGTCGCTGAACTGCTACAGGTACTAAAAGCTAACAAGGCAGCTTCACTAAACCCTTGAAAGAATTTCGCCGGTTTCATTTTCCCGATGAGGGAAACCATCCCGGAATATATTACCGCCTCATGGATAATAATTCCCAGGTAAACCGCAAAGATTAATTTGGCAAAAGGTACTAAAACCGATAAGCCGTGAGCGCCTACCGTGGTGGCAATAAGGGCAAATACTCCGTAGGGGGCAAACTCCATTACTATACCAGTAAGTTTATACATAGCCTCAGCAAAACCATCAAAAAACTTCAGTACTGCTGTACCTTTTTCCCCTGCCTTGGTTAGAGCATAACCAAAGAAGAGAGCAAAGACTATTACCTGGAGCACTGTACCCTGAGCCATTGCTCCAATTGGATTGGTGGGAATGAGATTTACTATAGTGTCAACAATAGAAGGAGCTCCTGCTGCCTCTTTCGCTGGACCCTCCAAAACTAAATTCATGCCTGCTCCGGGTCGGAATATATTGCCCATTAATAGTCCAATAATGATGGCAAATCCTGTGGTTATTAGATAATAAACTATAGTCTTGCCCGCTACCCGACCCAATTTCCTTGGTTCAGCAATGCTAGCCACACCGACTACTAAAGTAGAAAAGATGAGAGGAATGATTAACATTTTCAATAAAGAAAGAAAAATATTGCCCACCGGTTTTATCCAGTCTACACCCGGTCCCCATATAGCTCCAAAAATTATTCCCAAAACAAAACCTATTAAAATTTTCTGAAAAAGTTTCATCTTTGATTTCCTCCATTTCTAAAATAAAAATTTAAGAAAATCAGAAAAACTTCCTTAATGAAATGAGTTTATTTTTCTCTTTTATACCACCTCACCTTCTCTATTGCCACTCTGGCTAAAATTTGAGCTGGATCTATTACCGGAACCTCCACATCTCCCTCTTTGAAGATTAAAGGAATTTCGGTACAACCAGCAATTATTGCTTCGGCACCTTTATCAATTAAATTTTGCACCAGGGAGAGAATATCTTTCTTTATATCCCGAGATAAATCGCCTCCCTTAATTGCATAGATTATTTTCATAATCTTTTCTTTCTCCTCATCCCCAGGAGAGATAATCTCAATATCAAGTTTTTCAAAATACTGATGGTAAATTCTTGTTTTGTAGGTACCCATAGTGGCCAAGAGGCCGGCTTTTTTTATTTGAGGAACTCTTTTTTTGGTCTCCTTGGCCGTCTCTTCTATCATATTTAATATTGGTACGTTAACGCTCTTTTGAATTGAGGAAAGATAATAATGAGCAGTATTGCAGGGGATAAGGATGAAATCTGCTCCAGCCTTCTCTAAATTTTGGGCAGTTTCTTGTAAGGCAGGAAGAGGATCTTCTCCTTTCCCCAGGATGGCAGCAGTTCGATCCGGTATCTTGGGATTATTATCAATAATTATCCTTAAATGATTCTGATCTCTTTTCGCAGGAGTAAATTTAATTATTTTATAAAATAAATCAGCGGTAGCTTCGGGACCCATTCCGCCAAGAATCCCGATAATCTTCTCTTTCATTTTACCCTTTTCGTCCTTCGTAAACCAAACCTTTCTTTTTGGTTTCCTTTAGTATATAATAAAATTTTAGAATAGGCATTTTCTTCTCTTTGGATAATCTCTATATTTCCTGAGTAAATATATTAAGAAATTAATTCTTAATAGTCAATAAATTATAACTAAACTAATAATATTTTAACATTATGGGGAGGTGATATCAATGAAAATCGGGATAATCTCAGATACTCATGATAACTTACCTAAAATTAAAGAAGCAGTAGAAATGTTTAATCAAGAAAAAGTACAATTAGTTTTGCACGCCGGTGATTATACTTCTCCTTTCACTTCCCGGGAATTCAAAAATCTAAACTCTCCTCTCAAAGGTGTCTTCGGGAATAATGATGGGGATAAGTTATTATTGCAAAAATATTTTGTCGGGATTGGTGAAATCTCATCTGAGACTTATCTAACCAACCTGAATCAGGTCAGCTTAATTATGTTGCATAAAGATGAATTGGTCGATTCCCTGGCAGAAAGTCAGAAATACGACTTAATTGTCTATGGTCACACTCATCGCCCTGATTTACGTAGAATCGGGAAGACTCTTATTATTAATCCTGGAGAGGGTGGAGGATGGTTAAGCGGTAAAAGTACTATTGCTATTCTAAATCTGAAAACCTTAGAAGCCAGAATTTTAGAAATATAAGTTGCTACTTAACGGTTATAAATTAATATTTAACCCAACCGTTAATTAGTAAATAGAAAACTACTCTGTCTGACTTTTCTCCTGGAGTAGCTTCAGGATTTGTTCCAGCTTCTGTAATTCTTCTCCATATTTACTCCAATTCCCTTCTCGAACAAAATTCTGAGCATTCTGGAAATAGACTACTGCCTCCTGGATTAAATCCTTAAGGGCTTTTTCTCCTATCTCCACGGTCTCAGAGGATAATTTATCTTCAAATGCCCCCGTAAAAAGTTTTCCAATAGCATCAAAAAGATCGAGCCCCATTTTAACTGTATCGCCATTGGAAACGATTACTCTCTTTAATTCAGGAATTTCTCCTTTTTCTGCTCGCAGATATAATGGTTCAACATAAATAATCGATTCTCCTACCGGTATAACCAGCAGATTACCCCGGATAACCGTAGAACCTCTTTGTCCCCAGAGGGTTAATTGTTGAGAAATTTCTGAATCCTGGTCAATCCTGGCTTCCACCTGCATTGGACCAAACACCAATTTTTCTTTAGGAAATTTATAGACTACTAAATTTCCATATTCAGGATAGTCATTTTTGGCTGCTAACCAGGCAATCATATTATCCTTATTGGAAGGAGTAAAGGGAGTTATCAGGATAAATTCCTCTCTATCGTGATGGGGAAGTCTGGTAATGACATAATAAGGTTCCATCTTAATTTCGTTTTCAGCATAAACTTCGTTAGGAATATTCCAGTAATCTTCTTTATTATAAAATACATCGGGATTCGTCATATGGTAAGTAGAATATATTTCCGCCTGTATCTGAAAAAGATCTCTAGGATAACGGATATGTGCTTTTAAATCATCCGGCATCTGTTCAAAGTCCTTAAATAATTGCTTGAATATTTTTTGATACACCTTTATCAGAGGATCATTCTCATCAATAATATAAAAATCTAAACTCCCATTATAGGCATCAATTACTACTTTCACAGAATTTCTAATATAATTTAAGTACCCCCTGAAAGGAGTTGAATAAGGATAATAGGTAGATATGGTATAAGCATCTTGTATCCAGAATAATTTACCTTCTTCAGAAATTACCATATATGGATCGCTGTCGTAAACCAGAAAAGGAGCTACCTTAGTAACCCTTTCCCGAATATTTCGGTAGATCATAATGCGACTATCCCGAGTAAAATTAGTGGTAAATAGGATTTGGGGATTAGAATATTTTATAGAGAACAGGGCCCTTCTCCATAGAGAAGAAACTGCTACTCCGCCCCTCCCAGTGTAAGTACTATATACATTCTCATCTCCCTTGGGATAATCAAATTCTTTGGCTTTGGTTTTTACAATAACATAATTATTGGTCATCTCACCATAATATATCTCCGGTCGAATAATTTTTAAACCCATAATAGAGACTGGGGGAATATCTTTGATTAATAAATAAGGAAGGCCTTCGCCGCTTATCTTATTTACCGGATTTACCACTACTCCATAACCATGGGTATAAGTTAAATGTTCATTAACCCAGGTCCTGGCCTGTTCAGGGATTTTAGTAATATCCAGTTCTCGAGGAGAAATCATCACCATTTGATAACTACCATCAAAATAGTATCGATCCATATCTACACTATTAAAATCGTAATATAAACGAATAGCTTGAATCTGTTTCAAAGTTTGTTTAATTGGTCTCCAATCCCAGAGCCGGATGTTGCTAATGGTTTCTTGATTTCCCTCAATTTCTTCAACACTTAATGCTTCTTTAGCGGGAAACTCTTCCACTTTTATCTTATCCAATCCATAGGCTAATCGAGTTGCTTCAATATTATTCTGTAGATATGGTCTTTCTTTTATACTTTCATTGGGTAAGACTATTGCCTTTTGTATAATCTCAGGTAAAATCCCACCTAAAAGGATAGAGGCAATGATCAGGATAGCTATTCCTCCCAGAGGTAATTTCCAGACTTTTTTCCGGGCAGTAAGGAAAAATATAAAGGCACAAATCAAAGATAAAATCATTAATATCCTTAAAACAGGAAGATCGGCATGTATTTCGGTATATCCCGCTCCAAAAATAACCCCCCGAGTAGAGTAAAGGAGTTTATAGGTATTTAACCAATATCCCCAGGATTTCAAGATTAATAATATAGCTACCAGGATAAAAAGGTGAGTCTGGGCGGGCATTTCTATAGAGAAATGTTTATATTCAAATTTTATAGCCCCTTTTAATAGATAGATTATGGCAACTATTATGGTAATAAAACTAAGAGAAAAAGATAACCAGTTTCTAATAAATTCCCAGAAGGGCAAGCTAAACATATAAAATCCGATATCCTTTTTAAATACCGAATCCACCAGTCCGAAAGAAGTTCTATTCAAGTATAGAAGAATCTTTTCCCAGTTAGTGAGCTCGGAAAATCCCATAAAAATCGCCATTAAAAGAGATAACCAGAATACAAAAGACTTATTTAATTTAATATTCTGTAAGCTCTTATAAAGCTGAATCTCTGGTCGCTCAAATTCATCCTGGTTTATTTCTACTTTAAATTCTGGGGCAAAGCGTCGGACATAAGAAAGATTGATATAGGATAAAACGAAAAATATGGAGGCAAAAAACAAAACTATCAATCCTTTAGTAATCAATATCTTCCAAAAAACTGAAGCATATTCTATTGATTTAAACCAGATTACATCTATATAAATGGAGGCGATACCGGCTATCACTAATAAAATTAGTAAAATACCACCAAGAATTATCCATTTTAAATTTCTTTTCTGGCTGGCCATATCTTTTTCCTCCTCACCAATTAAAGTTACCTTTATTATATCACAGGGTAAAGGAGCTATTGCTTAACCATTTTTTTGTCCTTTATACAAATCTTTATAACTAGGTAAACCATAAAGTGATTCAGTGTTTTTTATAGCTTTTACCACTGCTCGAGCTATCACTTCTGAGGCAATGGCGCCTACTACATTAATCCCGGCTTCCACTTCGCCAGTAGCCACACAAAAGATAGTATCTCCATCAAACATAGTGTGGGCGGGATTGATAGTCCGGGCCAAACCATCTTGAGCCATAATAGCTACTTTATTCGCCCCTGCTTTAGTTAATCTGGCATTGGTAGCTATTACCCCTAAAGTTGTATTGCTGGGAAAACTGCCTTCGGTTTTTTGCGGGAAGTTTCTTAAAAAGGACATGGTGTTGGCCACACTTTTTCTATCCTCAGATAAAACACCCGCAATAATTTCTCCACTTTCCGGATCGATGACATCTCCCAGACAATTCACTATTACAATGGCTCCTACTATTAGTTCTTGAGCTTTAAAACTGGCGGTACCTAAACCACTCTTCGTGGAACGAAATCTGCCCAATATCTTGCCTACAGTGGCTCCCGTTCCGGCTCCCACATTTCCCTGAGTGATTTCTTCCTCAGAAGCATTAAGACAGGCTTCATACCCCATCTTGGCATCGGGCCTAATCCGATAATCCCCTACCTCCAGATCAAAAAGAACTGCACCAGGAACGATAGGAACCTTGGTAATTCCGACATCAAAACCTATCCCCTTTTCTTCTAAATACTTCATTACTCCGGATGCTCCATCTAAACCAAATGCACTACCTCCAGTTAAATAGATAGCATGAATTCTTTCCACCAAATTCACTGGATTTAATAAATCAGTTTCCCGGGTTCCCGGAGCACCCCCTCTTACATCTACTCCTCCCACCGCCCCTTTCCCACAAATTATTACAGTACATCCTGTACCAGCCTTTAAATTCTGACTATGTCCTACTTTTATTCCCGGCACATCAACAATGGCATCTTTTAAAGTCAGTCTCTCTTCCTGATTCTTCATTCTACCTTCCTCCCCATTCTATGGTCATGGAATTTTCATCCACAATTCATTTTGTAATCTTAGAAAATTAAAATTTCTACCATTTATATTTTGTTTTTGATATTTAAGTATTTCTGGTATAACTTACGAATTTAAGTTAACACCAACCTCTCATTCCGGAAATCTGATTTTTTGATTAGATTAAATTAATCGAATCGCAAATTCTGGACATACTGGTTGACAATAGCCACATAAAATACAGAGATTTTTATCTACCACCGCTTTCCCCTCTCTCAGGGATAAAGCCTGGTTGGGACAGATCTTGACACATTCTCCGCAACCTTTACAAAAATTAGCAATAAATAAGCTTTTGCCTGGTTTAAGGTGTTCAAAATTAAATCCTGGAGGCAGCTTTTTATTTTTAAAAATATGGATATTCAATTCTAATTCTTTCTGATTAAGCATACCTACGGCTATTGAACTGATGCCGGAAATATTTCTTACAAAATTTAATGCCTCTTCTAATCGATTAATTAGGTGACCTCCAGCCAATGCCTTCATAGCGTATATTCCTTTCCCCGCTTGATCTGCCTCCTTAATCGCCTTTATCATCTCTTGTACATCCCCATCGATAATACCCATACCCAGTAGATTAACAAGGGGGAAGATAATATCTACCTCTTCTATTTCTTTTGCCCTTTTTACTGTCTCTATGGAATGAGTGGAGATACCAATGGCTCGAAGTATCCCCTTGGCTTTATAATCTTTGAGACATTGCCAGGCGCCGGCTCTTTCTTCGAATACCGAAGCTGCACTGCGAGCTGCGTGTAAATGAAAAATATCAATAAAAGAACGACCGAGAGATTGCCGGGCATCATTTATACTCTTTTCCATCTCACTATAGGTTTTCGCTACTGATTTACTGGCAATAATCACCTCTCCAGAATAACCTTCTAAAGCCAGCTTAATGTGGGGATAAGTTTTATAAGCTTCAGCAGTATCAATAAAATTAATTCCCTTTTCCAGGGCTGTCCGAATAAGTTTCGCCGCTTCTTCCAAGGAAATATTGGCTTGCAAAGGTCCGATAGGTAGGGCACCAAAACATAACTCACTTACCTTTATCCCGGTCTTCCCCAGATATCTCTTTTTCATTCTGTACTTTTCCTTTCTATTCTATCCTGAAATATATTATTTATTTTTGACTTTATTAAAATTAGAATCTAAAAATTTATTTTTTATCCCTTTTTCTCAGATCACTCCTATGCTCCTTGATGTATTTAACCCCAAAATTATCTTCCCCTTTTACTCTTGCTTTATAATTATTAGTATACTACTTTTTTAAACAGTTGGTAAATTAAAACCTTCAGCGATCAATTAACCTTCTTATCCAGTGGGCCAAGCAAACTTTATCTTCTCTCGCTGAATGATAATACCTTTATTAGGGGCTATCATTTACAAATTCTATTTTTTCCATTAATATTATAATGAGAAAACAATTTTGCCCTTTCCAGATTCACCAAAAATATATTAGGCTAATTATTTAATTCAAAGAGTTTTAATCTTTTACCATATCTAAGAAAGAGAGAGAAGTTATGCTAAAAAAGAATAGAATTGCTCTAAATAGAATTATCTATCCTCATTTAGATTTAGAAGATTTTTTCAAACTTACTGCCGACCTGGGTTTAAAAAAAATAGAACTACGTAATGACTTACCAGGTAAGGGCATAATAGATGATTATTCACCGGAGCAGGTGAAGAAACTATTAAAAAAGTATGATTTGGAAATACTAACTATTAATGCCTTACAAAAATTTAATCTTAATAAAAGGTTGCCCCAATCAACCCAGGAATTATCAGAATTGATTGAACTCTGTCTAGCGATAGGAAGTAAAGCTATTGTATTATGCCCCAATAATGATCCGGAAGACCAAAGAAGTGCAGAAGAAGCTTTTCAAGAAACAGTAGAAGCCTTAAAGGTCTTTGCTATTTTATTTGAACAAAGTGGTCTATGGGGCTATGTTGAACCTCTGGGTTTCCCGGAAAGTTCATTAAATTCCATCATTAAAGCTCAGGAAGCTATAGAGCAATCTGGTGGTTCTCGTTATCAAATGGTCTGGGATACCTTTCATCATCACATTGGCCCAGATACTCTCGAAATTATCCAGGATAGGGTTGAGCTGGCAAAGATTGGACTAATCCATCTCTCTGGAGTAGAAAGCACTATCCCGATAAAACAATATAGAGACCAACATCGAGTTTTGGTCTCCAATCAAGACCAATTAAAAAGCAAAGAACAGATTAAACTACTCTATGCCTTAGGTTACCAGGGAGATATCTCTTTAGAACCTTTTTCTCCAGAAATACAAAGCATGAAAATCGAGGAAATAAAATTAGCTATTCAAAAAAGTATCGACTATATTTTAATCTAATTCAACATTTAAATTTATAAATATAAAAAAAGGGAAATAGAATGTTCTTCATTATGATGGGTTTAATGGGTGGCTTGGTGTTGTTCTTATATGGTATGCAGATTACTAGTGCGGGTTTAAAAAATACTTTTAGACATAAATTAAACCAAATCCTGGGCACCCTCTCCAAAAATAAATTAATCGCCTTATTTACCGGAATTGCTCTTACTTTTACCATTCAAAGCAGTGGTGCCGCCTCTACCCTACTGGTAAGTCTAGTAAATACTGGAATTATGACCTTAAACCAGACTCTTTGTATATTACTGGGAACCAGTATGGGTACAGCACTGACCACTCAAATAATTTCCTTGCGAGTTTCAGATTTTGCTTTTTTAATTATTATAGTTGGCTTTGGATTAATGCTTCTGGGAAAAAGAAGAAAGCAAAGATCAATAGGAAGTATTTTACTGGGGATAGGCTTAATCTTTCTGGGAATGAAGGTAATGTCTGATTCGGTTTCCCCCTGGAGAGAACAAATTTTTTTTCAAAGAACCTTAACTAATTTAGAAAATAATCCCTGGTTAGCCTTTATTCTTTCTGCTCTATTTACTGGTTTTATTCAAAGCAGTACGGCTACTATGGGTTTGATCATCTCCCTGGCTATACAGGGTTTAATTACTCTTAATCTCGCCATTCCCTTAATTCTGGGATCACATATAGGCTCCTGCTCAATGGTTCTTTTTGCTGGAATCGGAGCAACCAGAAGTGCAAAGAGGGTGACTCTGGCCAATTTATTGTTTAAACTGGGAGGAGTAATTATCTTCTTTTTGTTAACTCCTCAAATAATATACTTGATACAAAAAACTTCCCTTAACTTAACTCGGCAGATCGCTAATGCTCATGCCCTGATTATTATTGGTAATGTACTGATCTTTCTTCCCTTTACTGAGAAATTCGCCAAAATCTTAGAAAAGATTATCCCTCAAATAGAAGAAGTAGAATCTCTGCAAAAACCGAAGTACCTGGATAAAGGAATTCTCCATACCCCCGAAATTGCTTTTTATTTATCCAGAAAAGAAATTCTGAGAATTTCCAATACCATTGAAGCAATGGTTTTAGATTCCATGAAAACCCTTTTAAAGAATGACGAGGGACTATTAGAGAAAATAAAGGCACAAGATATTATTGTGGATAATTTATCCCGAGAAGTTACTACCTATCTAACTCAAATAAACTTTGACAGTCTCACTGCCGAGCAATCTAAGGATATCTTCATCCTATTATATGTGGTCGATGATTTAGAACATATAGGAGATTTAATTGATAAGAACCTGGTTCCGTTGATTGAAAAGAAGATAGACTATGGTTTAGAATTTTCCGATAAGGGATTAGAAGAGATCTCTCATATGCATCAGGAAATATATAACAACTTACGTCATTCTATAGGGGCTTTTGCCCTTCAAGATCAGAGGATGGCTCAGAAAGTAATTGACCAGAAAGAGAAGATTGACTTTATGGAAATCAATTTACGTAAAACCCACATCAATAGATTAAATATAGGGATAGAACTTTCCCATCGGACCAGTGGAGTTCATCTAGATATAATCAATATCTTTAAAAGAATTAATGACCATTCCTATTCTATTGCCCGGGCAGTAACAGGAAAGATATAAAAAGATCAATGATTAGTATTAAATACAAAATATAAAAAATAATTCTTAAATCTGACATAGTAAAGACTTCTCTAAAACTGAATCAACAGCGTTATCCTGGAAAGTAGATCAAAATATTACCAAAATATTATTGAAAATGAGGTGAAAAAATGCTGAATATCTTAGCAGTCGGTCCTCATCCTGATGATGTCGAACTAGGGATGGGGGGCTCAATTTTGAAGTTTACAGAAGAAGGACATAGGGTCACCGTGGTAGATTTAACTGATGGAGAACCTACCCCTAAGGGAAGTCCAGAAATAAGAAAAAGAGAAAGTATTAAGTCAAGTAGAATATTAGGTATAGAAGAGAGAATTACTCTCGAATACCCCAATCGTTATCTCCAGGATGAAATAGAAGTACGAGAAGAATTAGCCGAAATTATTAGAAGAATCCAACCGGACGTCCTGTTCGCTCCCTACTGGGAGGATGCCCATCCGGATCATGTCGCTGCATCCAAAATTTGTGATGCTTCTCGTTTTTATGGAAGATTAGAAAAAATAGAGCTGACCGGAAAACCGATTTATATAAAAAAAGTATTCTATTACCTTTCCTCTCACCTGAAAAAAAATGTTCAGCCTTCTTTTTTGGTAGATATAAGTAAATTTATCGAAATGAAAATAGAGCTCATCAGATGTTACGAATCTCAGTTTGGCCCCTCTCCGGAAGACCACCAGATGGTAGAAGGAATCTTAAATTCTAACCGCTATTGGGGAGGACTTCTCGGGGTAGAATTTGCGGAGCCTTTTATCTCTAAGGAAGAACTAGGAATTAAGGATATCGAGGCGCTTTTTTAAAGAAGACGATTTATATGTACATTCCCCTAACTACTCAATTTTTTATCTAGCCAGTGAGAAAGGGCTTCTCTATTAGAAGAGTATCGAAAAATTTTCAGTCCTTATAACTTTTTTATTCTCCATCAATCTTCTCAAGGAGGAGAGGAGAAGAGGAAATTAATTCAAGAATTAAAGGTAAAGTAAGAATTTCTAAAACAGGATAAAAACTGCTATTTTATATTTTAGAAAATTTTCTTATAACCTTTTTCTTGCAAAAAAAATGAGCGATTTACTGGTCCCTTATCTTTTCTAAAATCTTCACTTCAATAAACATATCAAAAATTATAAAATAAGATAGTGTAAAATTTTAGTAGGTGTTTACTAAGAAATCACTTGCCAGATAGTCAACAAAAAAGGTAGACTTACCTCATAAACCAAACTAAAGAAAAAGAAGAGACATTCTTTTTCTAAAAAAGG
>Ga0067045_1027570_pt1 | contig 89033 bp, 79 predicted proteins | sample TerdegcTABiofilm_FD_59184 | JGI IMG/M metagenome (GOLD analysis project Ga0067045, IMG submission 59184) | Combined Assembly of (Gp0054472, Gp0054536) Wastewater bioreactor microbial communities from Singapore -Terephthalate degrading...
CTTCTACAACCCGACGCGTCGGCATTCGACGCTCGGATATCTCAGTCCCGTACAGTTCGAGCAAGCTCAAGAAGCTTAGGTCGGTGTCAACGAGACCGGCAGCAGCCCAACGTTGGGGCTGGCACCCCGGGAATGGAGTGAGAGAAACCAGGCGCTTCATAAGGAAAGCCACGCAGCACGCCAAGCTGCCATCGCCAAGCAAGCCGCACTCGATGCGATCACTTCTGAAATGGAGCAACTCAATGCACACATCGAGGCACTTACCAAGCGACAGAATCTGCTGGCAGAAGCGATTGATGCAGCCGAGGCCAACTTGGAAACACACGAATCCAAGTTGCGCGCGGCGATCAGCGAGTTGGGCTCCAACTGGCCGATGATCAACGTCGATCCATCGCAGCGTGAGCATTCCTCGCCCTGGGCCCACCCGGCATGGCTGAAAGCTCGTGAAGAGGTGTTCCTGGCTGCTCTGGACGTTCACCGCGCCTTCATCGAGTCGCACCCTACGCAGATGATCGCCAACCTTGGCCTCGCAAGCGATTGGTTGAATGGCAAGCCTATGCCGCACGACCTGGCTAAGCTGGCGCTGGACTCGCTGTGTCTTGTTGTACCTGTGATTTCCACCACTTTCGCGTCGATGCCGCGCATGTTCGCCAGCGTTGGTGGCCAGGCGATAGGATGGCTGCTGATCGATGAGGCGGGGCAGGCCGCTCCATCGCATGCCGCTTGTGCGATCTGGCGTGCGCGCCGCACTGTCATCGTGGGTGATCCCCGCCAGCTTGAGCCCGTCTCTACCATACCAGTGGAGGTGGAAGACATGCTCGCAAAAACGCTGAAGGTCGAAGACGGGTGGCTCCCCAGCCGCGTATCAGCTCAGAGTTTGGCTGATCGCTCTGCACGTCTTGGCACTTTCATTCCTGATGAGGCTGGCGAGAAGATCTGGGTCGGATGCCCCTTGCGACTTCACCGTCGCTGCGATGAGCCAATGTTCACGGTCAGCAACACAATTGCCTACGGCGGCATGATGGTCCATGGCAAGCCTGCCGGCACCCCAAACAACTTGCCACCCAGTGGATGGCTTGATGTGCAGGGCGTGGTTGCGGCGGGCCATTGGATCGTCGAAGAAGAGGCCTGCTTGCGTAAACTGGTTGCGGGCATCCTCGGCAATGGAGCCCATGCAAATGAAATTGCGATGATTTCTCCTTTCCGAGATTGCGCACAGAACCTTCGCCGCGTCGCGCGCGAGATGGGCGTTGACGGCGGCAAGGTGGGCACGGTACATACGGCACAAGGGCGAGAAGCGGATGTGGTCATACTTGTGCTGGGTGGGGACCCGCGCCTGCCGGGGGCGAAGGCTTGGGCTGCAAGTAAGCCCAATCTATTGAACGTCGCCAACTCACGGGCGAAGAAGCGCCTATACGTGATCGGTGACCGCAGTCTCTGGCAGAGGCAAAACTATTTTTCAGTACTGGCCGATAGCCTGCCTGTCCTCAACACGGCGGACATCAACGTGTGCCGCTAGCGCTACTCTTCCGACGGGTCCGCGTCCTTTGAAGACGGCACGGGCACTGAAAGGATGTCGGCGATGCTCGCATCGCCAGGACTGTCCATTCCGACACCTGGTTTCACGATGTCATCCCAGCCAGTCTTTTTGCCATAACGGGCCTCTAGGATTGCCAAGTGAAGGGCCTCCCTACAACGCAGCACAAAGCCCTTTGTGAGGAGGTCAAACTTCTCTGGAGCTTCCTCGCGAAGTTTGCGCAGGGCTTCGGCGAGCTCATTGATCTTCTTCTCCGCAGGGCTGACCTCAAGGGGGGGCGGACTGTTCGCTCTCAGCATGCCCCCTTCGCCGGTAAGCAGCCAGTTCATATTGATGCCATGCGAATAGAGGAGCGTTAGGTGCGAAGTTGTGAGCGCGTTAAGTCCTAATTCATACCTGCGAAGGGTTGCTTTGTTCACATCCAGCTGTGTAGCGAGATCATTCTGTGTGAGCCTCATGCTCCTTCGCCAAGCGCGAAGGCGCTCTCCGATCGCTATGGAGCCGAAATTTGGAGCTTCACTAGGGTCCGCTTCATGTGACCCAGGAAAGTTACTTTTTTGCATCTTTTTTAAGGAGCTTCAGTCAAAAAGTGACGTTTTGGCGAGCTTTTTGATACACTGCGTTTACAGATTTTTGCAGTTTGTATCTTTTAGCAGCCATGCAGGACGCAGCCATTCTTAATCGTAACTTCTTGTTGCAAGCCCGTGAAGCCGCGAAAAAGCCCGAAGGTGGGCTTACCACGGGGCTTTCACCCACGATGTTGAAACGCATCGGAGACATGACCAACGCCGAGATCGAGCAGTTCTCTCAGCTTCTTCCGATAACTATGTTCACGCTTCGCGTGGACCCCGCCGCGCTTGATCGAATTCTTGAAACCAGCAAGACCAAGCCAGCCGCTGCAGCAAGCTACCTCGTCAGCGCCCTGGCAAGGTGACAGGTAAAAGATGCTTGAGCAGATCGCCTCTTGGGTGGTGGCCAAAGATCTCATTGAAGCAAAGCTTCGGCTCACCATAGTTCACTCGCTGACTGGTTTGTCGATTCCGCAGTTGAGAAATCTGTGGCGCGACATCCACCACGACATCCCTCGGAAGGGCAAGCTGCCCGAGTCGTCACTCTCGTTCATGTCGAACCGCACCGAGGCGGCGACCCTATCAGCCTTCGTCGGTGTCCACTTGCAGTTGTTCGGCGAGCCCTCCAGCAAGCCGGAGCACTTGCTCCAATCCTGGCGTGCGCACCGGGAGATCCTGGGCGAGCTGGACATCAATGCTGCCTACTTCGCGCTCCGTGACGTGCGCACCCAAATTGTCAACTTTATCCGCTGTGGCGGATGTGAGGGGCAATACATACATGACGCTGGCTCCTACCTGACAAGTCGCTGTCCCCACTGCGGGACCAACCCCATCGGCTAAATCCACAATGAGCCTGTTCAAAACGTTGCGTTCCTGGTGGGGCTCGACGGGCGATGCTACGGTTCAGAAGGTCGACACGACCCAAATCGACCTCGAAGTCCCGCGCTATCCACCTTTCGTCAAAGGCCTGCCGGCAGTTGCACCGGAGCGCCTGATCCAGTCTCAGGACGAGCTATTGTTACAGCTGGCTCGGGTGGTGACCGTGAGCAAGCCGCTCTACGAGCAGCACTACCTCGGAGTGCTTCGGCGCTTTGTCTCCTACTGCCACCTTTTGCCCGCATCACAGGCCCATCACCACAGGGGCGCGGGGGGCTTGCTTCGCCACTCGATCGAGGTCGGCTTGTGGGCAGCGCAGGCTAGCGACAAACTGCTTCTGGATCTTGGGAAGACACCAGCCCAGCGCAGACAAATTGAGCCTCGATGGCAGCTCACGGCGTTTGTTGCTGGGCTTTGCCATGACGTGGGCAAACCGGCTATCGACCTCGTGGTGACAAGTCATGATCGCACCAAAGTTTGGAAGCCACTGACTGAGAACCTGTCGGACTGGACTTCTGCAAACAAGATTTCTGCCTATTTCCTTGATTGGCGGGTAGGGCGTGCCAAGCAGCACGTGGTGCTGTCAAACCTTATCGCCGATCGCATCATCGGCTCAGAGACGCTGGCGTGGATCGACGAGGGCGGAACTGAACTGGTGGTGTGGCTCATGGAGTCACTTAACGCGAATCCTGGGGCCCGGAACCCCCTCTACGATCTGGTGGTGAAGTCGGATCAGGCAAGCGTCGAGCGTGACATGAAGTCACTTGGCGTTGCAATGGCTGGATACGAGCTCGGGGTGCCGGTAGAACGCCACTTGACCGACATCATGCGACGCTTGATCCGCGAGGGTGTCTGGCAGGTGAACGAGCCAGGCGCGCGCGTTTGGAACATTGACGGTTCGATTTTCCTGGTATGGCCAGCGGCAGGCGATGAGATCGCCAGCAAGGTCAGAGAAGATGGGGCGCAAGGTATGCCGCGCACCGGCGATGGAGTCCTCGACATGCTCGTGGAACGCCATTTGGCCTTCTTGCGAGATCATGATGATGGCGATCGTTTCTGGAAGGTCGCTCCAGAGGTTCTGGAGGCCAAATTCAACAAGAGGGTTGTTCTCACATGTGTGCGTCTGAAAGACGACGCGATGATTTCCTCGGTGCCCCTTGCGTCAGTGCCAGGGGTGGTAACGAACGGCCCGAATACCCAGCCTGTCGAAGCTGTGCACGAGGAGATTCCGGAGCCTCAAGCACAGCCCAGCTGCGCTGCTGCAGAGGCGAGGGAAGAGGAGCAAGCAGCAGAGGCGATGGAGGAGGCGGCCAAGCCCAAAAAGCCGCGCGTCTCGAAGCCGAAGCCGAGTGGCACGGAGAATGGCGGCGAGGACCCCCATGCGCCGTCGGAAGGCTCTGGGGTGCGCACCCCGGCCCAGATGGAAATCGACCCGAACACGGGCGAGATCTTCAACATAACAGTGACCAAGGCAGACGGTTCGCAGCGCCAGCTCTCGGTGCGCAAGGGGGCCTTGGCCGGCGACGGCACAAGTGGGCTTTCTTCACCAGTGGCTTTGAAGCTCAAACCTAAGGAAGCCGAGTTTCAGCAAGACGACCAGGTCGCCCAAGCGGGACAAGGCGATCCGAGGGCGCTGCCAGAGCCAACAGCACCGGTAAAGAAGGCGAAGCGCCAAGGAATTGACCTCAGTGCTCCACCAACTCTGCAGTTTGATGGCGCGGTGGGGGAACTGCTCGAAGCCTTGGCCGAGGATCTGAAAAATGGCACCAAGTCCTGGGAAACTGATGCCCGGGTCGATGAGGAGGAGATGGTGCACCTCAAGTGGCCAGTTGCCTTCAGCGGCTATGGCCTTTCGGCCAAGGCCATCTTGGACGAATGCTCGTCCAAGCAGTGGCTGTGGATTGATCCCTACCGGCCAATGGTGCGGGTCATAGATTCGCTGTTCCTGGGCGAACCGTGCAAGGCTGTCAGGCTCAATCCAGAAGCGACCTATACGCTCCTGCACAAGGCAAGCTACAAGGGTGAAAGCCAAGGCCCGCTACACAAGCCGTCCAGTGCGCAGCAAGCAACCAAGTCTTCCGATCCACACGTGCACGAACAGAGCGAGGCCGCGCCTTCCCAGAATCTTGCCTCTGGCCAGGTAGCGGCGGCCGAGCAGGGGACATTGGACCTAGACGGTGGACCTCCAGCCTACCTGGACGAGATCCCCCCAATGGCTATGGATGACATGCCTGCCCCCGTGGCATTCACTGACCTTGGAGAGCTGGATGCGCCGAGGCAAGCACCCGCAAGAGCTAAACGATCCCTCAGGCCAGATACGGGAGCGAAGCAACCGGTCGCGTCCACAACCGAGCGACAGAAAGGTGATGCCCCGGTGGACTCCAAACCGGCCGCTGTGCCAAAGCCGAAGGCGGGAGAGGGATCCAAATCGTCGCAAGGCAGCGGTGGGCAAAACTCCAAGCCTTCGCTAGCTCACAAGCGGTCAACGTTGATCGCCGAGCCATTGCAGCACAAGAGCCCCTTCCAAGAGACCAAGTTTGACAAGTTCATGGCCATCGTGAAAGCTATGGATGGAACGCTGACTGGTGACGGCTGGATTTCGCTGGACCGCAAGGCGTGCATTGATGCCTGCAAGGCTCAAGGGTTAGATTTAAACCGTCGTGACCTGCAATCATTTACGGAGTATGCGAGCGACTATCTCAATATCTCCGGAGCTAGTGTTCGACTGAAAACTGCAAAGTGAGAGTTTCGGGCTCCAGGTGCTGCATGTTCTGGAGAGACACCACCGCTGCCGAAACATGGGGAGTGGTGGGTCCAGAGCTATCGAGCTGTTATCACACCCAAGCCCGCCTCCTCCAGGAAGCGCGACTCCATCCCTTCTGAGATGGCGCTGCTCAGCATGAGCGTTGAGCGGGGCCGCGTCATCCCCACATACATCAAGCGACGCTCTTCCTCTTCGGTGGAGTCGGTGTGGGGTAGGGTGCCTTCCTCGCACCCGGCGATCCACACGTTGTCCCATTCCAGGCCCTTGGAAGAGTGCAGCGTCAGCAGGTGCACCACACCTTGTTCAACGTCCTTTTCCTTCTCGCTTCTAGAAAGGATGTTGAGGCGTTGAAGCAGGCTTCCTTGAAGCCGCTCGGTGAAGATCTTCTGCATCATAGTGAGCAGCCTGCGCTGCGGCGGCTTGCAGTGGGGAGCAAGAAACGCCGTGATGCCGAACACGACTAGGTTGACACGACTCTTGCGAGCTTGCTCGGACCAAGATATGTAGCCCTCGCGCAGGGCTACCGCCAGCTTACGAGATTTATCATCTGGGGCAGAGTCGATAGCAGCATCAAACCGCGCCAGCACATTGCCACAATTGGCGCGCGAGTGCTCGTTGACCCAGGAGTTGCTGCCTCCGCAGAACGAGATGGCGTTGGCCATACCCATCCATGAGTCAGTAGCGACGCTGCGGATCAGGCCAGAGTAAACGGCGCCCACGCCGTGCTCCCATATCGATTTGCTCCCAGCTCGCTTCACTTCTATCCCTGCCGACTTTAGGAAAATCTCGATTTCATCGAGCAGGAGGTTGGTGCGCGCTAGAACTGCCCATTCACCCATGGACTTGGGGTCAAAATCTCTCTTGGCCAGGGCGTTCGGATCGGTATCAAGTGCTGACCCGGGTTCGATACCAAGGATCGCCTTGGTAAGGGCTGTGGCTTCATCCATTCGGTCTGCGCGCCGGAAGACCTTGATGGTGCCCAATTCAGTTTTCTCGGCCTTGATGTTCTTCGCTGCACGGTTGGCATTACACGCAATGAGCTTTGCGGCGTGCATCAGGATGTTCGGAGCGCACCGGTAGTTGACGGGGAGTGACAGATCGACAGAGTTGAGGGCCATCGAGACGTCTTGCAGCCCCTCGTAGCCAAGCGCGTGGCGGAACGAGTAAAGGCTTTGGTCGTCGTCCCCAACTAGCGTTATCTGAACGCCGTTCCTCCCGTGAGCCAGGATCCATTCCATCTGCACTGCGTCCATGTCCTGGGCCTCGTCCACCAGGAGCCATCGGATAGGGAGAGGCTGGATAGATCCATCGAGCATCCCCCTGGTAGCGCGCAAAAGGATATCGCTGAAGTCCATCGCGAGGTCCGCAGCAAGTGCATCTTCATAGGCCTTAAAGATCCTCTCCATGAGGATGTCTTCGAAGACGTATGGGGTCACCGATCCTTTGGCCTGGTCAACCTCCTTGATGACATCCTCAAACTTGAGGCTCGGAGCGAAGTCCTTCCAGCAACGTCTGAGGACGGCCATGCGCTCACCGTCATTGATAAGGCGCGGCATCTTTCCTCGGCTGTTGCGACGAAGCTGGTTGAGAGCGAGGGAGTGAAACGTTCCGACAGCGATGCGCCTCGCGTGATCGGAGTGGCAGGATGCCATGATGCGCGAAAGAAGCTCAGTGGCCGCATCGCGAGTGAAGGTGACTGCAGCCAGACGGCCCAGCTCGTTGTTTGTAATGATGTGACCAGCGCGAGCTGTGAGTACGCGGGTCTTGCCTGAGCCGGGGCAGGCGAGGATGGTGCAATGCCCCGGCGTGAGGACGGCTCGCTCTTGGAAGCTGTTCAGCTCCACGAGTGCGTCAGGCGACTGCCAGGGCAGGCTCTGCTACCGCCGATGGAGCAGCAACAGAAGTTGGAGCGGGATCCGCTTCGACATCGGTGGCAGCTGCTACTGGCGGCTCGGCCCCGGGTTCGAGTTGGGTGCCCTTGCGGGGGTCAGCTGCGTTGGGGATGCCGTTTCGCTGCGAAGATGCTTGGGCACGAAACACCAGAATGCGAGCCTTGCCGCAAGTGCGCAGGAGAAGGCTTTTCGCGTCGTAGGCGCTTTTGCTGCGTGCGCGGTCGCTAATGAGCGTGGCCATCCAGAGCATATCCAGATAGATGCACAGCTTGTCCAGGAGCAGCAGCAACTCGTGAAACCGCCGCTCGCGTGGGGAGGACATCTGCATTTCGTACTCCATCGGGTGGGTGTACTCCACATCAGTTGCGCCTTCCAGGTCCACGCCGTTGTTGTCAGCGACGGTTCTCAGGCGAGTCATCTCTTGCTTCATGTAATCCGAGCAGATGCCCATAAGGCGATCTACCTCGGCATCCACCGTGAGACATTCTTCTTCACGCTTGAAGTTGCGCATGGTGACGCTGAGCGTGATGACGGTTTCTGACCATAGCTCGTGAGCTCGCTCATACATCTCCTGAGCGTGTCGCGTCTGCAGCTTGAGCTTCTGCTTGAGGAATGGCATCGACTCCTTGCTCATCCGCTGCAGGCGCTGCTTCTGTTTCTTCACATACCAGGGCTCGAAGGGAGGTTGATCGCGGTTGCGGCGCGCTCCTTCGCCAGCCCTTGCCACGGCCTGGGGCAGGGATCCTTCTTGGGTGGATGGTTGAGCATTCGTCGCGGATGGCGTTGAGGCCTCGCTGGTATCGGTGGCAGCTGCTTGCGGCTTGCGGGGCGAGCGGGGCGCGCGCTGGGGCTTTGGTGAGGCCTCCGCGGAGGCTTGAGGCGCCTCGGTTTGAGCTTGGGCAGTGGCTTCGGTCACTTCAGCCATGTGTACTCCTTGGGTTGGACAACGGTCAGACGATGGTACGAAGCAGCCCTGTTAAAAATGGGGCGAAAAGCTTTCGATTCCGCAGTTGTTCAAAGAAAAGAGTGGCGAGGTGGTGAAGCTCCCCCCGCTTGTTGACATCCCAGAGAACTCGACGGTACCATCGGGCCACCTTTGAGCGATGTGCGTAACGCCGTCCTCTTGTATGCGGAGCTGGCCTCATCAAACTAATCCAGTAGTTGTTCCAGGTGAACAACCAGTGCGGCAAAAGCTGTTCTGTTGAACTTTTATCGAACACCGTAATGCGTGTTCTTACGTTGCCTAGCAACGATTGGAGCGAAGCTCCCAACCCTCATGCTGCGGGTTATTGCAGTTGGATTGGGAGCGCGAGTAAGACCTGGACTTCATCCCGCTGGGATGTTGATGGGCGTCCGCTGCAATCCTGCCTTCGATGGCACATCAACGTGAAGAGCTTGACCCCAGAAGGGCTTCTCTTCCCGCCCCGCGTGATGCGGGCCGGTTTTTCACTCACCAAAATCTCTAACGTCGTAATGGCGTTTTTGTCTTTTCGTGCGTGCCAAACATTGCTTGTCTCACAGGACAAGCGATGCAGTTCCCATCTTCGGATGGGTTTCAACGTCCTTGGGATGCTATTCCCAAGGGGGAGTGGCATTTCCTTGGGCATTTTCTCTCAAAGGAAACACCATGACTCTCGTTCTCGTTGCTTGCTGCATCTCTGGCTACATGATTAGCCGTCCTCTGGTACGGGCGTTCGGTCTGTAATCACCTTCAGTGAATCGTGGGCTTAGGCCCACGATTCATTTCAGTCTGTGGGTACCCCGCAGGCCAGAGAGTTCTAAAAGCGAATTCTCTGGCCTGCGGGGTGCTGCGGACTTCAAAGTCCCGTGAAGCACTCTGTGGGGTTTCTCAACCATCACAGGGGTCAATCATGGATCTGGTATTTCCGCTTTCTCTTTGCATCGTGGCTGGTCTTGTGATCAGCAGCCCTCTCATCCGCGCAATGCGTCGCTGATGGAGGCGCCGTGAAAACACACGAACCAGAAAAGCACCCACTTGTTAGCGCTGTTATGAGAGCGCTTCCGATTCGCTCCGCAGTTGAACTCCATGCCAGGCTCAAGTCCGGCGAAGAGAGTTCTCCAGCGTTGCGCGCCGCAGTGCGTAATGCAGTGCGAAAAGCAGGGAAGGTTCTCAAAGATGCTTGAAGACGCCGCCTTCGCGCCCGCCGTGGCGCGAGGCGGTAGTTCTCTCGTATGAGCCCTATGCCGGGTTCATACGAGAGAATTGCATGCTACTTCGGTAATCGAGTAGCTTCAATGGGTCGCTGCCCCGCCACATGGCATTCAGCAAACACTGTCACGAAAGTGATCTTTTTAACCCTGTCGGGGCATTCCCGCAGGGGGAGTGCCTCGTCCTCTTGGAGGTACTCTATGTCTGACGATTTGAGCATGTTCATCGACATGCCCGCCGACGAATACCACAGCGACCCCGCCGTGGTAGGGCATTCGGCACTTGTTTCGCTCCTTCACTCTCCCAAGCACTATTACGCTGATCTGCAACGTGGCCGCAAGGTTACGCCTGCAATGGAATTCGGAACCGCGTTTCATACGCAGGTTCTTGAGCCAGAGCGCTTTGCAGTAGAGTTCGTAGTCAAGCCCAAGTTCGATCTTCGGACGACCGTGGGTAAGGAGAACAGCGCAGCTTGGGATGCAGAAAACCCGGGGAAAACGATTATTTCTGAAGCCGACAAGGAGTCGATCGAAGGAATGTTCGCTGCGCTGTGTGAGAGAGACGATATCGCTCTGAAGATCCGCAACAGCTACCGTGAGAAAAGCTTCTTCTGGACTGATGAAGATACCGGCATTGAGTGCCGCATCCGACCAGATTTGCTGATTTTCGATGAGATAACCGGCGACATCATCGGCGCTGCCGACTTGAAGTCCGCACAGAACGCATCTAAAGCCAAGTTCGCGAGGGAAATTGGTGACCGAGGCTACGACTTGCAGGCAGCGTTCTACTCGGACGCTATCAGCGAGGCGCTCGGCCGCCGTATCCCATTCTTTCTCATCCCGGTGGAAAGCTCGTACCCCCATGGCGTCGCCTCCTATGAAGTTGGCCCCGTCACGATGGAGGTTGGGCGAAAGAAGTACCGGACAGCTTTGCAGCTGCTGCAGTGGTGTCGTGAAAACGCCCGCTGGCCAAGCTATCAGCTCGGTGATTCGGAAGTGATCGAGGTTCCCTCTTGGTACGCGCGTAGCGTCCTGGAAGAGGCAATCTAAGCGCGGGCCAGGCCTGCGAAAAAATCAGCGGGCCTAGAGGCCTTTTTGAAGCCCACGCGGGGAGCGTCACCCTGCATGGGGTGGTGTTCCCCTATTTTTTGGAGAAACACCATGTCTCAGTTGATGGGAAATATCCGCCGCACCACATCGGCTGCGGGCGGCGCCAGCGCCGAGATCTACAACCTTGACTTCCCCCGGCTACTGGAAAAGCACAAGGGTGCGATCGAGCGCGCGTTGCCGAACCACCTTTCCGTGGACCGGATCATGCGTGTCGCGCTCACGGCCTACCGCAAAAATGACTCGCTCGCAAAGTGCCAGCCGATCAGCGTTGTGGCGGCCGTAGTCCAGGCGTCGCAGCTTGGACTGGAGTTGCATCAAAACGGCGAGGCATTCCTGGTCCCGTACGAAGATGAGTGCCAGCTGATCCCCGGCTACAAGGGCCTGATGAAGTTGGTTCGCAATTCCGGCCTTGTGCGCGACATCTTTGCGCATGAGGTCCGGATCAACGACTTCTTCGACTATGACTTGGGTGCCGCTCGCAGGTTGGTACACAAGCCGATGGCAGGGGAAGGCAACTTCCCAGCGCCAGACAGCAGTCGAGGGAAGGTGGTTGGCTACTATGCCGTGGCTTTGCTGCACGATGGAACGCCCACCTTTGTGATGAAGCACCAGCTCGACGTTGACGCGATCCGCGACGCGACTCGCGGCTATGCGGCTGCGAAGCGGAGAGGTAACACGACGCCATGGGACACTCATCCTGTGGCCATGGGCAAGAAGACCCTTATCCGCCTCCTGTGCAACTCTCAACTACCGATGTCGGCTGAACTGCAGATCGCACTGCAGCTCGACAAGGCTGACCTGATGGGCGTGAAGCAAGGGATCCAGCTGGAGCAAGCAGCTGACGGGTCCTATGAGCCGCCAGCATTCGACTACCTTCCACCTGTGGAGGTTGGCGACGGTAACGATGGGGCTCGACAGCCTGCCCAAAGCAGGCCCGCTTCCCGTGGTTCTCAAGGCCCACGTCCTGAGCGCGAGGTTACGGAGAGAGCGCCGCAACCTCCCGCAGAGCGACCGCAACGGACCGCTTCGCCCGTGAGGCCTGCAGCGGCCCCTCGAACGCCAGCGCCCCAACCAGCGCCTGCATCCACTAGGTCTGGGACTCCTCGCCCCCCCCAGAGCGAAGCCCAACCCCAGCACCAGGATCGACCCAAGTCGAGAGCGGAGCAAGAGTTGGACAAGGAGCTGGCGAGCATGCGCAGTTGCCGCGAGATGGTCGATCTTGATGAGATCGTCATCAGGCTGGAGGCGCGCTACTCTGGCGCGCCATTGGAACTGATCAACCGCACGTACGATGAAATGCGAACGCAGCTCAACCCTACGCGCCGCGATCTTTTCACCACGGCCTGATGGCCCGTAAACACCCCCATGGCTTCGGCCAGTGGGGGCTGTTTTTCAGCAGGCATTGAACGCAGTGTCTGCCGAAAAACAGTTTTTCATCCTCCGCCGTAATGGCCTTGGATAAAAAAAGGTAGCTCGCCTTCCCCAAGCAGCAAATCAATCACTTTCTTAACCCTTGGGGGCACGTTTCCCCTATGGGGAAGCATGTCTCCTTTCTCAGTGGAGGAACCATGTTTTTTGAAAAGAAAATCGATACACGTAGCAAAGAGTCGGTGGCGAAGTTCCTACTGGATCATTTCCGCTACTACACGATGTCTTCTGTGAATCGTTCTACAAGCTATGCCAATTGCGTGAAGGTCAACCGACTTGGCTTGACAGGATCTGCTTTGGAAAAAGCCTACGGGTTCATCTCGGTGGAAGATTACTGGGACGAAATTTCCAGGCCTATCCGTGATTTCGAGCGCGAAATGATGGGCGCTTACACCATTGGCACCAATGGCCGCTCGGCTGGCTATTTGGTACTGTTCGAGTCTGAGATCTACGATCCTGGCTACAAGAGCACGTGTCCGAAGTGTGGCCAGCTGAACTATCAACTGGTCAGCCCAGCCAGCCATTCCTGTGGCGTTTGCAGGGCCGAGCGGAGGAACCTGAAAGCGCCGCTTCGTTGGACTCGTACCAAAAGCAGCTCGATCGACCAAGGCATGACCATGGATGACTTCATGGACATGTCCTTGACCGGGCTGAAGGATCGCGCGGACCTCGTGCTCTCCTTCGACCGCGCCTGCGATCGCGTCCGCAATGAGTTCATCAGTGCAATCGAAAAGTACATGGTTGTCGAAGAAACGGTCATGGTTCCGACACGGGTCCGCCGTCTCGAACGCATGTGAGGCCGCATGAATATTACGGCCAGCCTGAAATGATGACCTTAACCCCGTAGGGAGTCCTCTTGGCCTCCCATTGGAGATTCAAAATGAATTTTTCGCTCAACAAGCAATTGATCGTTGGCAACCTCGGACGTGATCCTGAAATCATCCAAAGGGGCGATTTCAGGATCGGTGTTCTCAATGTTGCAACGACCGAGTCATGGAAGGACAAGGCGACCGACGAGTGGAGGAATCTTGTCACCTGGCATCGCGTAATCCTGCGCAATGGCGACATTGACTATGCGGAAAAGAACCTCCGCAAGGGAGACTCCGTGTACGTCGAGGGTGTCACCCGCCATCGAGCGTGGAAGGACGGTGATGAGCAGGAGCGCATCACCACGGAAATCAACGCGCAGGAGCTGCGACTGCACTCAAGGGCTACGTCGCGTAGCGCCGATGCACCTTCTTTGGCGCGCCGCAATGCTGCTCCGACTGGGCCTCAGAGTCAGCCTCAACAGGATGGCGATGAGCGCCCTGAAGGGCCTTCCCATGGCGGCCACGACGAGGCTTATGGCGACCCTACGCGAACCGTCTTCTAAAGGACGTAGCTGTGAGCGTGCTGCGTAGTCGTCAACCCATCTAGCGGCAGCGCCGCAATTTCGTCCCAGCCGGGAAACCATCCCGGTTGGGGCGGTGTATCGGCTGGCTTTCCTTCCGAGTCGGGGCATACCGAAATGTCCCACTGGGCGTTTTGGTATGCCTCGATTCGGGGTCAAACTAGGAGAAGCCATGCAATTTCGTGAACGAACCGATGCTGAATGGAAAGAGTATTGGACACAGTATTGGAACAAGGCGAGAGAGTTAGCTGGTGGGCGCTGGGACTCCATCTTGAGAACCCTGGCCCCAAGTCTGACGGATGCCTTGAACCAAGAGGGCAAGCGTCACGTTCCCTGCCCCGTGCATGGAGGTACTGACGGCTTTCGAGTCTTCAAGAACTACCACGAAAGCGGTAGAGCTATCTGCAATACCTGCGGCCACTTCCACGATGGATTCAGTGTCCTGGAGTGGGTAAACTGTTGGACGGCGAGGCAAACGGTGGAAGCTGTGATGGCTTTCCTGACGGGTGACTCCAGTCACCGCTTCGCTGAACCGGTGCAGCGCCAGCTGCCGCCGAAGAAAGAGGCCAAGCCGACCCGGAGCAATGATGAGAAACGCGAGTCTCTGAACAAGACGATGCAGCGGGTTGTGCCCATGTCCCACCCCAGTGCCGAGCCCTTGAGGCTCTATCTGGCAAGGCGTGGGCTTGCACCGCTTAAGTCTCCTTCGGTGATGTTTCATCCCAGGCTGGCATACAGCGACGGGGATCGGATCACAGGGTTCCACCCTGCCATGGTCGCCGTCGTGCAATCCGCCACAGGTGCCCCGGTGACTCTCCACCGGACGTACCTCGATGAGGCCGGTTGCAAGGCGGATGTTGCGGAAGCCAAGAAGCTAATGGCCTATTCCGATGATCTGAAGATCTTGGGCGGGGCCATTCGGCTCATGAAGCCGGGGAAGGTCCTGGGTGTAGCAGAGGGGATCGAGACTGCCTATGCCGCGAGCGAGGGTATGGGTATCCCTGTCTGGGCCACGGTTAACGCCACGATGATGGAGCACTTCGTGCCTCCTGATGAAGTGGAGTTGATCATTGTGTTCAGTGACAAGGATCGTCCCTCGCCGCGACACCCAAGAGGCCATGGCCAAGAGGCCTCCCGAGCGCTTGTGGGACGGATGTGGGCGATGAACAAGAAAGCCATGGCGATCACACCCAAGGGCGAAATTCCTGAGGGGCAGAAGTCGCTGGACTGGCTGGATGTTCTCAACCGTGATGGTGCCAAAGGGTTCCCCAGCTTCGAAGCGGTTCGCCGCGCGATGCTGGAGCAAGTCTTCGGCAAAGCCGCTTGAGGGAGTTCATCGTGTACGGAGTGATCAACTTCAACAGGATCGACACCACACCCGGTGGCAGCTCGGCGTTTGCGCCGCCTGCTGGGTTTGATGGCGACTACAGGGCGTTCCTTATCCGCAAGATGACTACCGACAACGGCGTTCGTCAACACGTGGCAACGGTTGCCCGCATGTACCGCGCTGGCGCTACACCCCCTGTCTATCTCGGCCCCTACGCAGAAATCGCGGCGGGGCTGATGCAGAGGGTGTGGACCAAGATGCATGCTTCCAGTGAAGCAGATAAAGCGAGGAGGCAGGCATTGCCCGACGCGCTATGAATGAACCGTGCCCCCTCGGGGGCTGGTTTTCCAGATTCCATCGCCAACGGTGGCATCTGGAAAGCCGCTTTCAAAGCTCTGTGGCTATGCCCTGAGTTTTAAAGTTCGCGCTGGAGAACTGAAATTCCAGAGAAGCCAGGGGGAAACTCTGATGGCTTAGGCGCTGCGTGCGGCGCCTGGAAATCACGATCTTCTCAAGTCGATGTGGACGTCTTGCTTCATGCAGGGCCTACCCTAGTCTCTAGCTTTGCTGGGGGTTGCGGTAGGCCCTGCATGGGGTGTCTGCAACCACGAGAGGAGTTCGCCAAATGGCAAATCGCATTTGCAGCCTAGGTCTCATGACCAGGGCATTTAAGAGGGCTGCCACCCCGTCGCAAGACAAACGGCATTTTCAATTCGTAGCCGGGTTTCCGGTTCTTTCCACTCCAGTGGGGACACTATCCCTGCAGGGGTCGGTGTGCCTGCTGGGTTCTTGATCAAGGAGGTACACCATGGAAATCGCAACTATCGCCAATGCTGCAGGCAGCAGCACTGGCATCAGCCAGGCCACTCAGCTCCAACCGATCTCGCTTGCAGTGCTGCTCGAAAAGTACGCGCACGGCGGAGAGACCTCGCCGGAGCAAGTGAAGGATCGTGTGGCCAACGGCCTTGCTGCCGTCGAGCACACGCCCGAAGAATGGGCACCCAGGTTTCGCGAAGCACTCGACTTCACGATCCTCGGCGGGCGCATCAACGCGTCTGCCGGGCTACCAGGTTTTAAAGCGACGTGGGTCAACTGCTTCGTGCAGCCCCTATCGGACTCGCTTTGCGAATCTGTCGATGGCGTCCCCAGCATCATGGAGGCCGCTCGCCAAGCCGCACAAACTATGCGGCTTGGCGGCGGTGTGGGCTACGACTTCAGCGTGATCCGTCCGAAGGGCTCTTGGATTAGCTCTACGAAGAGCTACGCCAGTGGGCCCATCAGCTACATGCACATATTCGATTCGATGTGCAAAACCGTCATCTCTGCGGGCTCCCGTCGTGGTGCTCAGATGGGGGTGATGCGCTGCGACCACCCCGACATCTTCGAGTTCATCTCGTGCAAGAAGGTGTCGGATCTTTCTATCCCGTTGGATGCTAGGCCGCTGCGCAACTTCAACCTGTCCGTGGGCGTGACCGACAAGCTCATGCAAGCTGTAGTGGCCGATGGCAGGTTCGACCTCGTTCATGACGCGATGCCGTCCCCTACGCAGATCGCCGCTGGAGTAGTCCAGCGTAACGATGGCAAGTGGGTCTACCGCAAGGTTCGTGCTCGTGACCTGTATGACGCCATCATGCAGGGCACATACGCGCGGGCTGAGCCAGGCGTACTCTTTCTGGATCGCATCCAGGAGGACAACAATCTGCGCTACTGCGAAGCGATCACAGCGACCAACCCTTGCGGTGAAGAACCGTTGCCTCCGTACGGCTGTTGCGACTTGGGCCACCTGGCTCTGCATCGCTTCGTGACACGTACGGTGTGGGAAGGCGAGCCAGAATTCGACTTCGATAGACTGGCCCAGCTCACGCCTGTCCTGGCGCGCATGCTGGACAATGTTCTCGACCTGACGCCCTGGCCACTGCCGGAGCACGAGGCCGAGTCGAAGGCCAAACGACGAATCGGCATAGGCTTCACTGGCCTGGCCGATGCACTCATCATGATGGGCCTGAAGTACTCCTCCGCCGAGGGCAGGGCATTTGCTGCAAAGGTGCAGGAGACGATCAGAGATGCGGCGTACGCCGGCTCCTCGGAACTAGCTATGGAGCGTGGGTCATTCCCGCTGTTCGACGCTGACCTGTACCTTGAAGGTGTAAGGGACGACATGGAGGGCACTTTCGCCAGCCAGTTGCCCGAAGGAATCAAGCAGCAGATTCGCGCACATGGGATCCGCAACAGTCACCTGCTGGCGCTGGCCCCAGCTGGCACCGGGTCGCTGACTTTCGGCAACAACTGCTCCAGCGGTTGTGAGCCTGTGTTCAGCTTCAAGGAAATTCGCCGCATCGGAAAAGCAGACGGGAGCATCAGGGAGGAGGCCGTGTTGAACGCAGCCTTTCTGCGCTACCAAGAGCTGGGCGGCGACATCGAGAAACTCCCAGACTACTTCGAGAGCTCGCAGGAGCTTTCAGTCGCTGCGCACGTCGAGATGTTGAATGTGCTGACACCCATGGTGGATGCCGCAATCAGCAAGACGGTGAACATCCCGGCTGACTACCCCTACGAGGACTTCAAGTCGGTCTACATGGATGCTTGGTCAGGTGGGCTCAAAGGTTTGACGACCTACAGGCCCAACGCTGAACTGGGTTCGGTGCTCGCTGTGGACAACGGTGAAAGCAACGGCATCGGTAAGCCGAATGGCCACCCAGTGAATGACCTGGACCAGAGCGATCCTGACCGCAGAGGGCGGCTGCATGCATTGCCGGAGACGGTGATGAGCAGCCTGCAATGCTGTGGCTACCTCGGAAGCTGTGGCTGAAAAGCCAGGGCCTTCTTAACCCCCTGGAAAGGGGGTTTTTCCGAGCATCTTTTGGCGAGGATGCTTCGAAAAACCGATTTCTGATCCATGTCCGTAATGGCTTGGTGAGAAGGGGCCCGCTGTCCCGCCGTCAGGCAAACAGCTTATCCATGTGCCAGGCTCCTGGTGCTTAAACCTACCCATCGGGGACACACTTCCCGATGGGGAGTGGTGTGCCTGTTGGGTTCTTCAACTCAAAGAGGTATTCCATGCTTACTGAAAAAGTACTGTTCGTTGTTGCTCTGCTCGGGTCTGCGCTCTACCTCTTCGATCGCATCGCCGGGGTTTTCGCGGCTCTGTACGCGAAAAAGAAGGCGAAGCTCGAAGTCGAGAAGGAGGCGCTTCTTAAAGCCGAGGCAGTGGCTAAAGAAAAGGCGAGGCTCGAACAGGCGAAGGAGGCCCAAAACGCCGTCCTTCAACTGGTCGAAATCGTCAACAACATGAAGAAAGGCCTCGCGGGCTTTTCGGACGTTCTGCCTGTACCCGCACCTTCGACCCCGTCAGGCGCTGCAGCTGCTGGAGTTCAGGAAGTACCAGTGCCAGCTTCGGCCGCCTCTACAACCACTGACGCTGAGATGTCGTTGGAGGGGAAGATCTCGATCCTGGCCAGCACTGTGATGGCGCAGGCCGTGCAGATGGAATCTATTCAGGCCACGCTGCGTCAACTCACAGAAGCTGGCGGTGCTCCGAAGCGTCGGTCCGCCCGCAAGGGCACCGATGGATCGGGGATCGTCACGCCAGCCTCCCCGGCAGCCGCGTCAGCGGGAAATCGCAGCGCACGTGAAGTGCCTTCTTTGGACGGCCTGGAGAACCAGCCGCCCCTTCAAGTGACTCCGACAAATAAAGTTCGTCGAGATCCTCGCTCATTAGTTGTTGATTTTTCGACACTTGCGCATTGCGCGAAAGTTCGTCGGAGATTTCCAAACAGAAGGTAGACCTTGCACCGTCGCAAATATAGTCCGTCGGAACGGAACGAAGCGATAGCTTTGCCGTCGCCCTTCATTCGATCCAAGGAATCTCTTTTATTTTTAAGGAAAATTTCTTATCATAGTGCGTGACTAATAAGCAATGGCTCATCTCCTGGATCGGCAACGCCGACCATCAGGCCTCCGAAGGCGCCTCTGCCTCAGGGGAGGGCCCGATCGCGACGGCGCTGACCCATGCTCCAAGGTTTGATCGGGTCTGCCTGCTGACCAACTACCCCCATGAGCGCAGTGCCGCCTACTGTGCTTGGCTTGAGCGGCGCTGCGGCTACGACGACGCCGCCGTGGATCTCCAGGAGATCGGCCTTCGTAGCCCCATCGACTACGCATCGATCTACGCCGAGGTCAGCAAACACCTCAAGGACCTTGGACTTCCCCGCCCAGGCGTCGAACTCACCTTTCACTTGAGCCCTGGCACCCCCGCCATGGCGGCCATCTGGATCATGCTGGCGAAGACCCGCTTCCCGGCCAAGTTGATCCAGACCTCGAAGGAACACGGCCTCGAGTCGGTGGATTTCTCGTTCGATCTGGCCAACGACTTCCTGCCGGAGTTCCTGCAGCGCAGCGCGGAACGGATTGAGCGCTTGGCCCAAGGCCCCACGGAGGGCACTCCGGAATTCGGCAAGATCCTTCATCAGAGCGACGCCGTGCGCCAGCAGGTGGGGCTCGCTCGCCGCATCGCCGCCCACGACGTACCAGTCCTAATACTCGGCGAGACCGGCACTGGCAAGGAGCTCTTCGCTGAGGCCATCTATGCTGCCAGCGAGCGCGCTGGCAAGCCCTTCGTCGCGGTCAATTGTGGGGCCCTTTCGCCCGAGTTGGCTAACTCCGAGCTCTTTGGTCACGTGAAGGGTGCATTCACAGGAGCGGTTGCCGCTCGCAAGGGGCATTTCCAGGAAGCCAACAGCGGCACCTTGTTCCTGGACGAGGTCGGCGACCTCCCCCTCGAAACCCAGGTGCGGCTTCTGCGCGCCTTGCAGGCCAAGGAAGTCACGCCGCTCGGAGACTCAAAGCCGGTCAAGGTCAATGTTCGGATCATTGCCGCGACACACCGAGACTTGGCAGCGGATGTTGCCACCGGCCGGTTCCGAGAAGACCTGTTCCACCGCCTGGCCGTTGGCATTCTCCGCCTCCCACCGCTCCGGGAACGCGATGGCGACACTGACCTGCTCGCAGACACGTTCCTGGCCCAGATCAACGCCGACGCTCAGGGTAAGCCGGAAGCGCAAGAGAAAATACTTTCCGCCAGCGCAAGAAAACTTCTCGCGCAACATACTTGGCCAGGCAATATCCGAGAGCTGTACCACACGCTGCTAAGGGCTGCGATCTGGTCTTCTAGCCCAGTCATTCAGGCGGAGGACTTGCAGGCCGCCCTGCTCCAAGTCCAGCCTGCCGACCAAAGCCCTTTCAACCGACCGTTAGCGCAAGGCTTTGATTTGCAAGAACTTTTGGACGAGATCTCGCGCGACTACATTGCTAAAGCGCTCAAGCAAACAGGTGACCGCAAGACTGCTGCAGCCAAGATGCTCGGCTTCGCGAATCATCAGACGTTGGGCAACTGGATGAAGCGCCTGGGGCTGGAAACGCAGGAACAACACGACTAGGGAAGGCTGGCACGGCTTTCGCAGGACAGTGAGCATGAAGGTCCAGAAAGCCCGCCAGATGTCGATGCAAGACATCAAATCGCTGAACTTCGAGCCGCTCCGAGTGGCCTATCCCGAGCTCGCCAATATGGGCGGGTACGCGGAGCACTACGCCCACTCCGACCCGGAGAGTGCGCTGGTGAAGTTGCGCAACTTTGCTGAGCGTCTCGTCGACCGGCTCTATCTGAAGCTCAAACTCGAGCGTGTCCCGCAATCCAACTTTGTGGACTTGCTGCATAACGCCGGCTTCAAGGCGATTGCCCAGCCTCTGGTTCTGGACAAGTTGCACCTGCTGCGTCGCCTGGGCAACCGGGGCGCGCACGGCGAAGATGTCGAGGCAGCAGACGCCGTTCGTTGTGTTCAGGAGGCTTGGCAGCTCGCCCGATGGCTCCATGTGACCTTCTTGGGTGGAAAGGTCGAAGACTTCTCTGAGTTCAAGCAGCCCCCGGCCGAAGGCATCGACAGCAAGGCCGAATTCAAACGCAAGGCCAAAGCGCTGGCGGAGGAGAACAGCCTCAAAGAAGAGCGACTGAAGCAAGCACTGGAAGAGCTGGCAGCCTTGCGCGCCGCCGATCGACAGACCAGTCCTACAACTGCCGGCAGCACGCCGCCATCCGCTGAAGCGCTGCAGCGAGTCGGTCAAGCGTCGGCGCAAGTGGTGAGCCAGCTGCGCTTCACCGAGGACAACACGCGCAAGTGGCTGATCAACCGCGATCTGAGGATGGCCGGCTGGGATGTGCCACAGGGAACGGCCAGCAACGATTCGGTTGGTCAGGAAGTCGAAGTGCCGCACCAGCCCACCACCACGGGCAAGGGCTATTGCGACTACGTGCTTTGGGACGACAACGGCAAGCCGCTGGCGGTCGTGGAAGCCAAAAAGACGCTGGTTGATGCCCGCGCCGGGCAGGAGCAGGCCAAGCTTTACGCCGACGCACTGGAGAAGGTTCACGGCCAGCGGCCGATGATCTTCTATACCAACGGCCACGACATCTGGGTGTGGGACGACGCCGGTGGTTACCCTCCTCGATCGGTGTTTGGCTTCTATTCCAAAGACACACTGCAGTACAGAGTGGGGTTCCAGCGCAAAGAGAAGCTGGACCTGCTGAAAGACGTTCGTCCGGACGCCAAAATCGCCGGCTACCTGCATCAACTCGAAAGCATCACTCGCGTCGCTGAGCGTTTCATGCAGCGCCATCGCCGCGCCCTGATCGTCCAAGCGACTGGCACGGGCAAGACCCGAGTCGCAATTGCCCTGGCTAAGCTGCTCATCGACGCTCGCTGGGTCAAGCGCGTGCTCTTCCTGTGCGACCGCAAGGAGCTGCGAAAACAGGCCAAGAACGCGTTCAACGATTTCGTCCAGGAGCCGATTTACGTCATCGGCCAGGCCAACGACGTTGGCAAGATGGATGCACGCATCTACATCGGCATCTACCAGGGCTTGATCAACGACTACGAGTCGTTCGACGTTGGATTCTTCGACTTGATCATTGCTGACGAATCCCATCGCTCCATTTACAACCTGTACGGCGACCTCTTCAAATATTTCGACGCCATTCAAGTGGGCTTGACCGCCACGCCGGTCGAGATGGTCAGCCGCAGCACCTGTCGGCTGTTCGGCTGCGACTACAAGCTGCCTACCGCCAACTACCCGCTGGAGCAGGCCATCGCTGACCGAAAGCTGGTGCCGTTCCACGTCGTTGCTCACACCACCAAGTTCCTGCGTGAGGGCATCAAGGCCGCGCACCTCACGGACGAACAGATTGCTCAGCTTGAGGATCAAGGCATCGACCCCAATACCCTGGAGTTCGATGCCAGGGAAATTGACGACGCCGTCTTCAACAAGGACACCAACCGCGTCATCCTGCGCAACCTGATGGACAACGGACTGCGCGATGCTGACGGCCAGCTGCCCGGCAAGAGCATCGTCTTCGCCCGCAACATCGACCACGCCCGACTACTGGCTGAACTGTTCGATGAGATGTACCCGCAGTTCGCCGGCAAGTTCTGCCGTGTCATCCACTCCAAAGAGCCACGGGCCGAGGACCTAATCGACCAGTTCAAAGAGCCGAAAGGTGACCTGCGCATAGCTGTCTCGGTAGACATGCTGGACACGGGCATCGACGTCCCCGAGGTGGTGAATCTTGTCTTCGCCAAGCCGGTGAAAAGCAAGGTCAAGTTCTGGCAAATGATCGGGCGTGGCACGCGTCTCTGCAAAGACCTGTTTGGTCCAGGTCAGGACAAGAGCGAGTTCCTGATCTTCGATCACTGGGGCAACTTCGCATTCCACGACCTGAACACGGACGAGGTGGAGCCCACCATTCCCAAGCCACTCACCCAGCGGCGGTACGAGGCCCGTATCGAGCTGGCGGCCCTTGCGTTGGCACGTTCCGATCTACAGGCTTTCGACCTGTTGGCCCAGCAACTACAGCAAGACGCAGCAGCTCTGCCCGATGGAGCGATTTCCGTTCGCGAGAACTGGCGGGCCGTGCAGCAGGCGAGAGATGCCAAGCTCGTGCACCAGTTCGCGCCCGTCACCCGGCAGTTGCTGACCGAGACCGTGGCGCCTTTGATGAGTGCCCTGGATGTGCGCGGCCAGGGTGATGCCTTGCGGTGGGATCTACTGCTGTCCAAAGCACAGGCCTCGGCCATCGCGGAGCCAGGCAAGCCCAATCCACACCGCGAGGAGATTTTGGAATGGCTTGATCGCTTGCCGCCGCATCTCAACCCCGTGCGCGCTAAGGCAAACGAGCTGAAAACCATGCGCTCCGATGCCTTTTGGCAGCAAGTCACGTTTGGCCAGCTGGACTCGATGCGCGAGGCGCTGCGCGGCATCGTTGACTTGGCTGATGCGCCGGTCACACCGCCACCCCCGCCCACGACAGTGCTGGACGTTAGAGAAGATGCAGCCGAATACCGGGTCGAGCACCGCTCCACCAACGTCAAGTCGGTCGACTTCATCATCTACCGCAAGGCCGTTCAAGCCGCGCTGGAGCCGTTGTTCGCGAGTGACCCAGTGCTGCAAAAGGTGCGCCGAGGCGAGCCCGTCACGCCCGAAGAGCTAAACCAGCTCAACAGCTTGCTGCACACCCGCAATCCCAATGTGGACCTGGCCACGCTGCGGGAGTTCTACCCCGACACGGCCGTGCCATTGGCCAACATCCTGCGCGCTATCGTAGGTCTGGACTATGAAGCGGTGGATGCCAAGTTCACAGCCTTTGCCCAAAACCATGCACTGACCAGCCAGCAGTTGCGCTTCCTGGCCATGCTGAAAGACCACATTCGCCAGTTCGGCGCCATCGCCGTGGCGCAGCTGTTCGACGCACCCTTTAACACCCTCCATGCAGAGGGGCTGGGCGGTGTCTTCCCCAACTCAACCCAACTCGATGAGCTGGTGGCACTGGTTCGCGGCTTCGGTGAGCCGCTTCAACCGCTCGCCACCACCTGACCTTTTTAAGAAAAACTAGGACACACCATGATCACAGGGCCCCTCAAGAGCCGCATTGACAGCCTCTGGACCGATTTCTGGACTGGTGGCATCACCAACCCGTTGACGGTGATCGAACAGATCACCTTCCTGATGTACAGCCGCCTGCTGGATATGAAGGAGCGCGCTGACGAAAAGCGCGCTTCGCTGACGGGCAAGCCCTTCGCGCGCCGTTTCGGTGACGATGAGCAAGATTGCCGCTGGGAAACCTGGCGCCACTACGGCAGCGAGAAGATGCTGCCGCATGTGCGTGACCGCGTGTTCCCGCACTTCCGCCGCCTTGCCGAGCGCAGCACCGGTGCCAACAGCATGTTCGCGTCCTTCATGAAGGACGCACAGTTGATGATCCAGAAGGAGACCCTGCTCTCCAAGGCTGTGGCTGCGGTGCAGGACTTGCCTCTGGAGCGGGGTGACACCAAGGGTGACCTCTACGAGTACCTGCTCAGCAAGCTCACCACTGCTGGCATCAACGGCCAGTTCCGCACGCCGAGACACATCATTCGCTTGATGGTAGAGCTGATGCAGCCCCAGCCCACCGACCGCATCTGCGATCCCTCCTGTGGCACCGCGGGATTCTTGGTCGAGGCCTACGACTACCTGTTGCGCGAGCACACCAGCGACGCCGGCAAGCATGTGGAGATGGTGGACGGTGAGGAGCACATCACTTACAGCGGTGACCTGCTCTCGCAGCAAGGCCATCGTGCTCATGTCGACAGTGACATGTTCCACGCCTACGACTTCGACGCCACCATGCTGCGCATCGCCAGCATGAACCTGGTGATGCACGGCGTGGGCGAGCCCGATGTGCACTACCAGGACACGTTGAGCCAGAGCTTCGAGGAGCGCCATCCTAAGGGCTCCAAGGGCGCGTTCGATCTCATCCTCGCCAACCCACCGTTCAAGGGTAGTCTGGACGAACAGGATGTGGCCCCCGACCTTCTGCGTGTGGTGAAGACCAAGAAGACCGAGCTGCTCTTCATTGCGCTCATCTTACGTATGCTCAAGGTCGGCGGGCGCAGCGCCACCATCGTGCCAGACGGCGTGCTCTTCGGCTCCAGCAAGGCCCATGTGCAGCTTCGCCAGCACCTGATCGAGAACAACCAGTTGGAGGCGGTGATCTCACTGCCCTCCGGGGTGTTCAAGCCTTACGCAGGTGTTTCCACGGCCATCATCATCTTTGCCAAGGGTGGCAAGACGGAGAACGTGTTCTTTTACGACGTGAAGTCGGATGGTTTCACGTTGGACGACAAGCGGACGCAGATTGGCGATGGAAAAGGTGACATTCCAGATGTTGCCGCTAAGTATCGGCAGTGGTGCGAGGGAGCTGGCAACTTCAGCGATCGCACCGCAAACGCTTTTCAGATATCTGCTAACGACATCCGATCTGAGGGTTATGACCTTTCAATCAATCGATACAGGCAGCACATCCACGAGAGCAAAGAGCACCCAGCCCCGAGGGAACTACTGGAAAAACTGCGTCGATTGGAGACTGAGATCCAATCCGACATCAAGGATCTCGAGGGCTTGATCTGATGTCAACTATCGTCCAGTCGTTTCTACTGCCTGTACAGAGTGCAGATCCGAAGGTGATGTTTGGTGAATCTGAATTCACCTATGTTGACATCTCTGCCGTCGATCGTAGTCAGCGAAAAATTGTGACTCCTCAGGTACTGACCCCAGACGCCGCACCCAGTCGCGCTCGTCAAGTGCTTGCAGCAGGCGATGTAATCGTCTCAACGGTCCGGCCAAACCTGAACACAGTTGCGCTAGTTCCAGAGACTTTGGACGGAGCGATAGCATCGACAGGTTTTTGCGTGCTTCGGCCAGACCAGGAACGCTTGGACAAGCGCTTTCTCTTCCATTGGATTTCTTCTGAATCGACTGTGCGAAGACTCGTCCAGCAAGCTACAGGGGCGACCTATCCAGCTGTTTCTGACAAGGTAATCAAGTCGCAAACTTTCTCTCCTCCTAGGCTTGCTGAACAGCAGCGCATTGCCAACATCCTCGACACGGCCGACAGCCTGCGTCGCAAGCGCCAGGAGGCCATCCTGCTGGCGGATCAAATATTGCTTTCAACGTTCGAACAAACTTTTGGGAGCCCAGAAACAAACGCCAAAGGCCTACCGACGATATCCCTTGGCGAGCTCGTAAAGTTAAAGAGCGGGAATTTTTTACCCAGCCATGAAATGGCAGGAACCGGCGGTGTATTGGTTTATGGGGGGAACGGAGTCAATGGAGAGCACGACACGGCCATGTTTCAGGAAACTAAGCTGGTAATCGGTCGTGTTGGGGCATATTGCGGTGCGGTACATCTTACTAAGCCGAACAGTTGGATTACTGATAATGCCCTCTACGCCAGTGAAATCAGTCCTTTGGTCCGCCTGGAGTACCTGGCGTTTGCTCTGAGGCAAGCCAGTCTCAATCAATACTCAAGCCAGTCGGGTCAGCCGTTGGTTTCGGCCTCACGCCTCTACCCGGTGATGCTTGTTCTCCCTCCATTGCATCTTCAGGACTCCTTTCTTGAAATAAATCACTGCATAAAACGTATTCAATCATCTCAATCTAAATCGCTGGATTCAATGGTGGAGATGTCGCGTTCTCTTGCTGCAGAGTTACTGGTTCAAGGATAGTTATGCCTATAAATTCGTTAACCATTCAAAACTTCAAAGGCATCGGCAATAAACAAATCGTCCCTCTTCATCCGATCACCCTATTGTTTGGACCAAACAGTGCGGGCAAGAGCACCGTATTGCACGCTTTGAACTATCTCAACGACTTGGTCAATCGCTTTGATCCAAACGGGGGGGGCGGTCGCCATGGCAGCACAGCAATGGATCTAGGGGGGTTTGGTCACTTCGTCCATCGCCATGACAGGGCCAGATCGATCAGTCTTTCCGCCGATCTTGATCTAGATCGAGAGGATCTATTTGAGACACGGGTGAATCGAGCGTACCGGCAGTTATATGAGGCTTCAACTCCTGACCAAAGACGCAACAGTGGACTTGCTGATTTGACTCCAATCACAGCACGTGTGCTCGGCGTAACTTTATCGTTCGAGGTTGCATGGAGTAGCGAACTTGATGGGCCCTTCGTACGTGAATTGGATATCAGCATCAATGGGCAAGACTTCGTTGCGATTAAGTGTTCTGATGACGTGCGTAGCGCCACAATTTCGCGCCTTATCATGGAGCATCCGATTTTCGGTGAAGAAGATATTGATGGCTGGAAGGCAATCGCGCGCAATGCCTTCGCAGACCGATTTTTTGCTGATGAGGGTTCGGCCGTCATCAGCTTAGCCGGCACTAAACACGCAATTCCTGATTGGCGGTATGGACTGGAGTTTGGAGAGGTTTGGCGCGAACTTGCTGATAGTGAGAAGGGTAATCAATTAACGATTGCCGCAATGTTGAACTGCATCGTTTGCGGCTCTCTCGAGGCCCTCGGTCGAGAGCTTGCTGGGCTCAGGTATATAGGTCCTTTGCGCGATATTCCGGGTAGGGCAAGGCGTGCACAGGGAAGCAGCGCCGCTTGGGGTGCTGGTTTAGCTGCATGGGATCTCGCAGTCGCAGACAATGCAGTCCGATCAGCTACAAACATTTGGCTCGATCATGAGCATTTGGGCTTGGGCTACACGCTGGTGTCTCAACCAGTTGTAGAAGTGTCGGAGCAGAGTTTGAACGACTCATCAGTCGCCTCAGAACCGCTGGATCGCTATAAAAGGCTGCTGCTTCGCGACACTTCCCGGCAGGTTGACGTCTATCCTCATGACGTCGGTATTGGCGTATCTCAGCTGATGCCAGTTGTTATTGGGGCGCTTGCCCGAGAGGCGTCAATCTTAGCGGTCGAGCAACCTGAGCTACATATACATCCCAGGCTTCAGATTGCGCTGGGTGATCTCTTTGTGCATGCTGCAAAGCAGCGTAAAACGCTGCTGCTTGAAACACACTCAGAGCACCTTATGCTCCGGCTGCTTCGAAGGATACGAGAGACCAATGAGGCAGAGGAGTCTTCTGAGTATTCTCTTACCGCACATGACCTCCAAGTTCTATATGTCGAATGTGTGGATGGTGAGACCAGAATTGCACCTTTACGAGTAAGCGAGTCTGGTCGCTTTGTGGACCGCTGGCCGCACGGCTTCTTTGATGAGCGATTTGAGGAGCAGTAATGTCGGTGGTACTGGGTGAGTTTGCCGTTAATCCTGCCTGTATCAAATCTATCTCTGAACTAAGTTTGAGTCTCAAAGTATTTGGCTTCGAGCACGGCGCTGTCATTTCTGACTTTCCGAATGGTTGGCACAAAGTCGTTCGTGCACGCGCCAGTCAGATGCCCGACCAAGATCGGGCACTTTTTCTTGACAAGCTCAATCGTCTTCGGGAAAAAGCGATTGCCCGGGTGAGGCCTTCAGTGGCGCATGGATCTTGGCTGGAGCAGGCGATAGCGTCGAACGCTGGTCAGCCGTTTTATGCAATTCTTGATGAGGCGGAATCACTTGGATGCCGCAGCTATGAGGCCGCAATAGACGATGACAACCTTCGATCAGGTCTTCGGGAAAACAAGGTTCCACGAAATGCGCTTGACCTTGTGAAGTCATTTTGGCCTTTGGTCGTGAGTAGTGACAGATTTTCGATCATCGACCCCTATTTCAAGCCAGACGGCCCGCACAAAAATTTTGTCCGTGAACTCATTGCTGCCAGAAGAACCGCCGTCAAGTCCATTCTTTTTTTGGATCTGCACATTGAGTTTGACGACGATCCTCGCGAAATGCGAAACGGCTCTGATGAATGTATAGCTGCCTTCAGACAGTGGGCGGGTGGCATTGGCGACAACGTCGCTTTCACACTCCGTTGGTGGGCAGATGACGGTATTGGCGAGCTTCATCCTCGATATCTGCTCACGGAGCGCGGAGGTGTGCGCTTAGATAGGGGAGCAGTAATTCCGCCACAGCTCAATCAACAGGATCACGATACAGATGTGAGCATGCTAACGGAGCATTTCGTAAAGGAGGTCGAGCGGCGCTATAGCGGGACGTACAACCCACTTGCTTTAAAGATGGAGGCGCGGTTTCGGATCTAGTTACATGAATGGTCGCGGATGCCAGAAAGGGTGGGACACTATGAATGCAAAGGCTGCGCATTTTCCAGGTTGATTCCAGGCTGGCTCGGCTGCTGAGTCAGGAGTACCTTGCAGACGCCATCGCTTCCGCCCGCTGTGCACTGGATTGGCAGCTGTCTGTGCAGGCCGGCGTCTAGCCGCCCCTTGCCAAGCTCAGCCTGTTAGATATTTTTTGGATTGGGTGGCATTCCCCTTGGCTTGAATGGTTTTGAATCAGCGATGGATGTTTTGTACTACTGGAAAGAATACGAGTCCGATATTCGCCAAGGTCGTATCGGCTACTTCCGATCTGCCATGGACAGGCTCAATGAACTGCAACAGCGGTCCCCGGATGACATCTGGGTGGTGAAGACACCGCGTGGGCACAAGGGGCAGTTGCAGTTGTTGGGGCGACTTTTGTGGGCTGATTCGCCCACGACGAAGGTGATGGCGGCGCCTAGCGAGAGTCTTATTCACTACCGGCCTGACGATCCTCGGTCGGTTTGGTTCGACGAAGAGATCGCGTTGCAGCACCTTAAAGAGGTGACCGCTTGGTTGCGCGCTTGCCACCCCAGCAGCCTGAGAGCGAATTTCCAAGGCGGCAATGGTCAACTGGCTTTAGAGCGCGCGGCAGCGCTCGAACTGCGGCGACTGACTTCGCATTGGCCCAGTCGGCCATTCGCAGATGCAATGGGAGTAAAAAAATAAACACTATAGATAAGAAAACTTACACGTCTTGAGTGGATAGAGAATGTAAGTTGTTGATTTATAAGGACTCCTGACAGCGCTTGAAGGTGGCATAGCTCTCGCAGGGATTAGGGTATCAACAACCCTGGAAGTGAAAAACCATGAACGACATCATCTGCCCGCACTGCGGCAAAGCCTTCAAGATCGACGAAGCCGGATATGCCGACATCCTTAAGCAGGTTCGAGACAGCGACTTTGAACACCAGCTGCACGAACGCCTGGAACTGGCTGAGCGCGATAAGCAGGCTGCCGTGCAACTGGCCCGTGCTCAGCTGACCGCTGAGTTGCAAAAGGAGACGGCCGCCCGCGAAGCTGAAATTCAGTCACTCCAAGCCAAACTGCAAGCCGAGGAGGTCGCTCGTCAACTTGCAGTGACGCAGGCGCTGACCGAAGTGGAGAGGCAACGAGATGCCTTGGTAAGTGAACTCGAGAAAGCCCGGCAAGAAACCGAGGCTGCCAAGCAGTTGGCCGAGGCCAAGCTTGTGCATGAACTTCAGAAAACCGCCGCTGACAAGGATACCCAGATCCAGGCCCTCAAGGCCCGGCTGGATGCCGCCGAGCTGACTCAGACGCTGGCCATCACCGAGGCACGCAGCGCCCTGGAAAAACAGCGCGACGAGCTGCAGGCCAGCCTGGAGCGCACCCGCCTGGATAAGCAACTGGCCGAACAATCCCTGCGGGATCGTTACGAGATCCAGATCAAGGACCGCGATGACGCCATCGAGCGGCTGCGCGACATGAAAGCGCGCCTGTCCACCAAGATGGTCGGCGAAACCCTGGAGCAGCACTGCGAGACTGAGTTCAACCGCATCCGCGCCACTGCCTTCCCACGCGCCTACTTCGAGAAAGACAACGACGCCCGCAACGGTAGCAAGGGCGATTACATCTTCCGTGACACCGACGAGCAGGGCACTGAAATCGTCTCGATCATGTTCGAGATGAAAAACGAAAGCGACACGACGGCTACCAAAAAGCGAAATGAGGACTTCCTGAAAGAACTCGACCGCGACCGCACCGAAAAGGGCTGTGAGTACGCGGTGCTGGTGAGCCTGTTGGAGCCCGAGAGCGAGCTGTACAACACCGGCATCGTGGACGTGTTCCACCGCTACCCCAAGATGTACGTGGTTCGCCCGCAGTTCTTCATTCCCATCATCACGCTGCTGCGTAACGCGGCCATGAACTCGCTGAAGTACAAGGCCGAACTCGCCCTGGTGAAGGCCCAGAACATCGACATCACGAACTTCGAGAACCAGCTCGACAGCTTTAAGGACGCCTTTGCCAAGAACTACGACCTGGCCTCGCGGCGGTTTCAGACCGCGATCGACGAGATCGACAAGTCCATCGATCACCTGCAAAAGACCAAGGACGCCCTGTTGGGTGCTGATCGCAACCTCCGCTTGGCCAACGACAAAGCGCAGGACGTGACCATCAAGAAGCTGACCAGGGGCAACTCGACCATGGCGGCGAAGTTTGCGGAACTCAAAAATTCCGACGTCACCGGAATTGGCTGATTGTGCGGCCCAGCGCTGCCTGACTTCATCAATAAGATGAGGTTGGGGGACTCAGCTTGGTGAGACGCTTGGCGCCAGCTGGGGCCGCTTATGCCGGAACGCCTTGCACGGCACTCAAACAAAGGGAGGAGACCTGAATGGAAGTCTCGACGCACTGGGTTAAGCCACCAACTGCAATTGGTGGCCTCGACCACCTAGGGACACAAGGACCGTGTTTGGCAATTTACGCGCAGTTGCTGCCCGGAATCACGAACGTCACCGACCGGGCTCGGTACTACTCGCTGTATTCGTGGGTTGTCTGGTCTTTCGACCAGCACTTTCCTACCGCCGACGCTGACATCTTTGTCGAATACTTTCGGCGAGCAGACTGCCTGTTCACCCTGATATCCGAGCGCCATGCGCGGCAGACCGATCATGAGGCAGAGCGACACGGCATTGCCATGGTTGGGCGCGTCCAACTGCTCCAGGCCTTGGACAGGCTGGAAGGAGGTGAAGAACTGCGCCTTTCGACCTACACGGACCGAGCTGATGGCAACCCTCGGCGGTACTTCATGAACCGTCTTGGCGGGCTTGGCCAGTACTACGCAGGCACATTGGCTCAACTCGAGTTGCTGGATCCGTCTGCAAGGCCATGGGTGAAGTTCACTATCGAGCGCGGTCAACGCATGGCGGAAGCAGTCGCAGCCGCGGTGCCCGGCGACCTGTTCTGGGAACTTGTCCAGTCTGACAGGGTAACGTTGGCTGACTTGGACGCCTTGTCTCACTTCTGTGCCTGCAGCATTTCCGCGGGGACGCAGGAGCACGAATCACTGACGGACATCTTCTTCGACCGCGAGAACGCCTATGGAGCTCTTGGCGACCAACGGCGCCAGTCGCTCACGCTCATCCTGCACCTGGCCACAGCATTGCACGCACAAACGGGTGAAGACTTGACCGAACGGGTATTCCGAGCAGCAACTTACTCGAGCGTCTTGCCAGGCGCAGTCCAATGGAAGGTACCTCCCGCACTTGAAGAGACGCGAAGGGCATGGGCAATCTACGAGCGCAACGACCTTCTATCCGTAGTCATGCAGGCCGTCTTCTCGGTCTGCTTGGATACGCTGACATCGCCCGCAGCAACTGATCAAAGGAGCCTGTCCAGCGTTGAAACGTTTGCTGCGGCTTTGGCAGCGAACGACGAGGCCAAGGCCTGCTATGCAGACCTCTCGGCAGACTCGTTCGGGACGCTGTGTGAGGTGCTCCGAGTGTCTGGGCCCGCCTTGACTGAATGGGAGTCTTCCAGTCACGAGTTTCAATTGGCTGCAGACCTGCAGAAGGATGCGACTTCGAATCCTGGCATTGGCTTGCAGTTGAGCCGGGCATTCCAAGCGCTCGCGCTACTGTCCGTCAGGGCGAGCGAAGTCGACCTGCCCTACGGATCACTGCCAATCGGTAGCGACGAGCTGCTGGACGCTCCTATCAACCTAAAGTCGGCACAAGCGCGCTTCCAGGCCTGGCAATCGATGTCGCTCCAGCAGGTCGCTGAAGACCTAATTGCTTGGTGCATGAATACACACCTGCGCGTTGCATTGCGAAAACTGCGCCAGGGTGGGCAGTCGACGTTTCGCTTCCGACCCACTGAGCGAGGCTTGCAGTTGGTCGATATCCCTGAACCCGCCGCTACCACACCACGCTTCCGGCAAGCCGTTCAGATCTTGCGTGACATCGGCGTGCTGACAAGGGATGCCTCCAAGCTTGGAAGGCCGACTCGGCCGACCCTGCTTGGCACGTCTCTTCTGGAGGCATACGGTGGGTGAGCCGATATCCCTTGTCGATGTGGTGAAGCGCGGTGGCTACGAAGCATCACTGATCACCACGTTCAACGCGACGTTGCCGTTCTATGAGGAGTTCGTGCTTCGCAGGCTCATGGCAGCAGGATCCCGCTACAACGTGGTGATGATGGATGCAGCGCAATGCGCGCAGGCATGGTCGAGCGAGGCAGCCAGACCCCGTCTCGCCGGACATGCCTACGCACTCCTTCCGATGAAGGTGCCGGGCGCATTCCATCCCAAGGTGTGCCTGCTCGCAGGACCTCGAAAGGCTTCCCTTCTGATCGGTAGTCACAACCTGACCCTCTCTGGCTTTGGCTACAACCGGGAAGTGACCAACTGGATTGACGTTGCCGGTACCAAGGATGCTGATGGGGTTGCCGCGTTGGCAGACACCTGGGCGCTATTGGAGACATGGATCAGCCAGCAGGCACCTTATCTCCCGGACTCGCTGCTGGAGTCCGCCCGCGCGCTGGCCAAGTTCGTCGCGCCACTCACCCAGCGGATTTCAGCAGCAGGCAGATCCGACGTTCTAGGTCAGTCATTGTCAGGTCAGAGTCTCTTCGAGCAGTTGAAGCCCAGAGTTCCAGAACGAGTCGAGCGCATCCTGGTGATGGGCGCTTTCTTTGATGCTGAGTTCGGCCTGCTTCGCAGCCTTTCCGCCCAATGGCCGATGGCCGAGCTTGTTGCGCTCATTGACCCTGACTCGGTGCACTTGGGCAAGGGGCTAAACAACGTCAGTTGCCGCTTTGTGGACGCACGGTCGCTGTGGCCAGATCAGGCACCGCGCTACTTGCACGCGAAAGCCATCTACTTCGAGTCCGCGCAAGGGGATCTGTTCGTCTCTGGCAGCGCGAATCCCAGTCGACCGGCTTGGCTCGGTACCGCTACAAATGGGAACGTTGAGGCAGTGGTTGTGCGCGCCGGTTCAGCGGCCCGAGAGATCGCCGGCGCGATGGGACTCGCAAAGGCCTTTGGTCTCCCGCCCCTGAACCAGGCAGAGCTTGAGTCGGTGGCCGAACGAGGCCAGAACGAGATGGTTCACCTTGCTGATGAGTTCGAGTCGGTTCGCGTCGCCATTGCCGACGCCGACGCGGAGTCAATAGCCTTCGACTACCCCAATCCAGAGCGATTGACGTTGATGCACGCGGAAGGCGCGAGTGCCGACGAACGCTGGGATGGATCACTGGAGATCGCAGGGCCGTCACGGGTTGCGATCAGACCTGAGGGGGCGCTTGGACGCATTCGGTCTGTGGTCTTCCGCGTTGGCGACGAGAGGATGCTTCGCGCCATCGTTCATCACCCTGCCAGCTTGAGTGGCTTGGCGCACACCAAGCGCCAGGCCATCCTGCGCGAGGCGCTCGGAACTCTGGGCTCTGGTGAGGGTGATGTTGCCCGCTTGATCGCTTCGGTCGAGAAGGTCATCTTCTCAGATGACATCCACGCCGAGTTGACGACGCTTTCGCGCACTGTGCGGAACCTGGCCGACGATGCAACTACGCTTGCCCGGCCTGCCAGCCTCGGCGTGCATGTGGCTGATATGCCGAAGCAGAGGAAGAAGCTGCGCTTGCTGAAGTCGGGAGATTTGGCCTATTTGCTAGACGTGCTCATCCGACGGCTTGGAATTGACCTTGAGAGCCAGCCGAGCACAACAGATTCGCGCGGGCGAACTGAGGAGGAGTCGGTCAATCAAGATGATGACGACTTGCCCGAGGCGCCTGCACAAGACCCTTCCGGACCCAGTGACGCAGAAATTGCCGAGATTGTCCGTCACAAAGCCAGGACCTTGGTCAGGCGCATGACAAAGCAGCTTGTTGCGGCCTGCCAGGACCAGCGAAAGGCCCAGGGCGCTATCGTGCAACTCGTCGCTGTATTGGGGCTGATCCGAGAGCTAAGACGCCTGCGGCTTCACCACCGATGGCGCATCACCTCTAGCCTCGTTGACGAGACCGATAGACGAGATCTGCTTGATGGTGCGATGTCGGCACTCTTCGGGCGTGAATCCAGGCTGCTGCAAGTCGTGAGCGATCAGGCGGACGAGCCCATCGAGGAAGTGGGTATCCTTCGATCGCTTTTGCTTTGGCTGGCCTGGGATTTGGGCGAAGAGCTGACGGACCGAATCGGCCCTCTCGTCGAGGAAGAGGACGCCATTCGTGCCGTGCGAGCAAATGCAGTGCTGTACGAGTTGCTGCCAGCGGCGGCGTCGGACCCGGAAGAGGCCGCCGAGCTGGAGCGGAGTGTTCGTATGACGTTGGTTCCAACTGGCACGGAAGGCGCTCGAGCGACGAACTGGATGCGACGCCACCTTGCAGTCGGCTTGACCGTGAGGGGCATGAGCCCAGAAACGCTAAGGATCAAGCCCGGTCTTGCCCGCGGGATGCTAGCGATGGTGCCGAAGTCCGCTCCTGCACGCCTTCGGGTGGTGAGTGCCGTAGCTGGGCCAGAGGTCACGCTGTGGGACTTTGATGGGACCAGGACGTTCCTCGCCCAGTAGCCGCCATCCCTCCTTCGCCCCAAGGTGGATCTACTATACATTCAGATGTAACTGCAAATAATTTTACGAAGCTAGAACAATAGTTCCAGTCGACATGCCATATCGGACTTCAAGTGATTGATTCATATAGGACCGTCAGTTCGGCCAGGGTGGGCACGCTTCTCGCGAAGTACTGGTCACAGCCAACCTCTGGAGGTCCTAATGAACCAGCAAAACCACAGCGCACAACGCGAAGTGAATCTGCCGCGATTGACGCTTCACGCCAAGGTGCGCATGCAGCAACGCGGCATCCGCGACGACGACATCGAACAAGTCGTTCGATTTGGGCGCCGAATTCATGCAAAGGGCCTGACCTACTACGTGGTCGGTCGCAAAGAGGTCGAGCGGCAAGCCCTGGTCGGAAAGGACATCGCCAAGCTGGAGGGCCTTCAGGTGCTCGTGGAGGCAACTGAGGGCATGGTCGTGACAACGTACCGCAGCAAAGACTTTCATTCCATCCGCAGCACGCCTCGTGACAGGTGCCGCCGCAATTCACACGATCAACACTAGGTACTGCACAGTAAGCAACAGGGAGCAAACAACATGGCACTTGCTAAATTCCGCGAAGACATCTTGTCTCGCTTCCATCAAGCCACGGTGATTCGCGCCAAAGAGCATGACGCTTTGCTGGCGACCGAGGCTGAGCCCAAGGGCGCGCCAACCAAGCTGAAAGGCTTTGCTGCACCGGAACCTCGGCCGCTGCCGGTGATCGTGCTGGCAGACACCAGCGGCAGCATGTCGGTCAACGGAAAGATCGACGCCTTGAACGAGGCGCTCAAGACCATGATCCTGAGCTTTGGCCGGGAAAGCCGCTTGCGTGCGGAGATCCAGGTGGGTCTGATCACGTTCGGGGGTGATGCCGCTCAAGCCCACGTGCCCTTGGTAGGCGCCAACCGAATCGAAGGTGTGGAGGCGCTGTGCGCACAGGGGCGCACGCCCATGGGTTCGGCTTTCGCGATGGCCCGCCAGTGGCTGGAAGACAAGGACATGGTCCCGTCGCGGGCCTACAGGCCGGTCTTGGTGCTGGTGTCCGACGGGGAACCCACGGACGACTGGCAAGGTCCCTTGGAGTCTTTGAAGGCCAGTGAACGGGGGCAGAAGGCCACGCGCTTCGCCATGGCAATTGGTGCAGACGCCGACCGGGCCATGTTGCGCCAGTTCACCAATGACCTGGAGGCACCAGTATTCGAGGCCAACGGCGCACGCGACATCGTCAAGTTCTTCCGAGCGGTCACGATGAGCGTAGTAGCTCGCTCCACAAGTGGCTCGCCCAACACAGCCCAGCCACTGAATGTGGGCGACGACCTCGAGGACGATCTCGATCTGGACGCGCTCTGAATGCTGAGCGCCGTCGGTACGTCTGTGATCGGTCCAGCCCATGCAGAAGCAGGCGAGCCAAGCCAAGACGCCTGCGGAGTCTGCGGTTGGCGTGGCGGATGGATTGCCTGCGTTGCGGACGGGCTGGGCAGTCGGTCCCAGAGTGGTATCGGGGCGCGGTACGCGGTACGTGCGGCGCACCAGGTGCTACGTTGCGAGCCGAATCACCAACAGGAGATGCGGGAGCTTACGACGCGCATCTACCGAGCCTGGCTGCGTGCTGTAGGGCCAGACCGTGCCGACGCCGCAGCCACCACACTGCTCATCGCAGCCTGTACCGCCCAGGGGAAGGTGCGGACATGGCAGTTGGGCGACGGCATGGTCCTGGTTCGATCACAAGGCCAAGTGCGAGTGTTGACGCCGCCGAGAAGCGGCTTCGGAAACGAGACGCGCGCTATGGGCATCGATAAAGGCTGGAGCGCATGGTCTACACATGAGTTTGTGCTGAGCCAGCCTGGTGACCAGGTGATCCTGATGACCGATGGCGTGGCCGATGACCTGGACGATCGGTCCTTGCACACGTTCCCGCAGGCACTGCATCGCCACCTGTCTGGCCTGAGCCGCCGAAAGGCCAGACGGTGGCTGACACACGAACTGACGCATTGGGGCACGCCAGGCCATTCAGACGACAAGAGCCTGGCGCTGATATTCAAGAAGGGGAGATGACATGGCAACGGCTGGGCGTGAACCAAACCAAACGCACGAGCCCGTGCGCGAACAGAAGGTCTTCGACGACCGTGGGGGCGAGTACATATTGGGCGAGCGCCTTTCCAAAGGCGGGCAGGGGACTATCGTCCGCATCAAGGGGAACGCCCGCCAGATCGTGAAGCTGGCTAACGCCAAAGCGAGCGACCCAGCAACAGTGACGTGGGCGCAGCAGGTGGCGCGAATCCGTTACCTGCCGGTTCAGGATCACGGCCTTCCTGTGGTGATGCCGTTGGCCTATATCAACAAGCCACGGCCGGGTTACGTCATGGAACTGATGGAGGGCTTGGTGCCGCTTGAGTCGCTCATGACGGAGTTCGACCAGGCCATGCGAGAAGGGCGCGAGCTGCAAGGCTTCGTGCAGTCGGGTGGCCTGGGGCGCCGCCTGGCCCTGCTGGCGCGACTCGCCCGAGTGCTCGCCTCATTGCACGGCTTAGGTATTGCGCATGGCGATCTTTCGCCTAGGAACATCTTTGTCTCCAGCACACACACCCATGCCCAGGTGTGGCTCATTGATGTGGATAACCTTTGCTACGCAGTGCGCAACAGCAGCCTGCAGATCTACACGCCGGACTACGGTGCGCCCGAACTGCTGCGGGGAGACATGGGCGTCAGCACCTACACGGATATTTGGAGCTTTGCGGTCATTGCCTTCCAGTTGCTGACGCACCTGCACCCCCTTAAGAGCGGCATGCTGATCGATGACGACGCCGAGCTGGAAACGGAGGCCTTGAAAGGTGGATATCCGTGGATCGATCACCCTGACGACGACCGGAATCGAGCGGAGTCGGGCTTGGATCGGGCCCTCGTGTGCACGCCGGATTTGCAGCGCCTGTTCGACCAGTGCTTCCGCCAAGGTTTGAACGACCCGGCAGAGCGCCCCGTGATGGCCGAGTGGGCAGAGGCGTTCGAGGCTGCCGCAGCGATACAGGTCCGTTGCGATCACTACGAGCACTGCTGTGGCGGCACGTTCTATTGGAACCCAGCGCGCCATTGCCCATTCTGTGCACAGGTCGCACCAGAGGATCACCAGGTTTTGCTCCGCCACTTTGTTGTGGCAGCCAAAGAAGATTTGCCCGAGAACGCAAAACCAGTGGACCGGTTGATCGCTTCAGGTTGGCAACAGGTGCTCAACGTCGGGCGCGGCGAGCTTCGCCTTGCGCCGCCAGGCAGTGCCGAGCATGCCCGAGCCGAGCCATTTATCGGGTTCAGTTTGGCGGGACGGCAGCTCTCATTGATCCCCAACGGCGGCATGCCTCTCGCTCTGCAATGGCGTGGTGCCCGCTTGGCCCAGCCGCTGCGGGCACGCCATGACCTGCCTCGTAGCGGGCAGACCTACCTCCTCCATGTCGGCGACCGTCGCGCCACGCACGAGGCTTGGGGCTTTGAGTGGTGAGACGATGAAGCTAAGCGAATCACCTTTTCTCTCAACCGAGGTCCTCACAGCAAGGGTCGGTGACGGGTCTGCACCAGCCGCGGCTTGGACGGCGGGGGCTTCTGCCTTGCTGAGCGCGGAAGCCCACGCTTGGATCCTGACCCAGGGGCAGAACTTGGCCTACTTGGAGCTCACCTCTGGCTCCAAGGACCTGGATCAACGTGCCACGAACCCCGAGACCCGATGGGTGCTGCAGGACGCCCGGAAAGGTCAAGTCAGGGTGCGCTACTTCACGCCCCAGAAGACGCTGGCGCTGCCAGGGCTAGACATCCTCATCGACACCCGCGCTGTAGACCAAATGCGGCAATCGAGGCACATCGATTCAGATGACATCGCCGTGGCTGCCGCGTGGTTGAGCGAGGAGTTCGTCTGCAGCGATCCGCTGGACGGTGCCTGCATGGTGTTCCTGGCGATCTATGGATCGGACCGGAAGGGCCAAGTGCAGTTGGTTGGCAGGCGATTCGCCTTGGACCTTCGCGAAGACTCGCACGGCGCGCTTTGGTTCGAACGGCTGGCCCGACGCCCAAGGTCAGTGGAGCAACCGTTCACGCTGCTGTTGGCAGAAGTTCGAATCACGGATGCGGCTGCCGATGTGAAGCCTGAGGGGGCCCGCCAAGCAGACACATTGCGAGCCGCCGCGACGACGCCGGGCGGCTATTTAGACCTGTGGCGACTCTACGGGCAACGTGAGTGGGACCGCACCCTTTGTCGAGGCGCCCAAATCCAAGCGGTGCAGTACACCAGTGTGGTGCCGGTCAGCGCCGAGGGCGGCGGCTGGATCCTGCAGGGAGATACGGCGCTGTTGCAGGCCTTCTGGAAGCGTTGGCAAGAGGAGACCGACGGCTCGGAACTGGCCGAAGTGGGCGAGGCACCGCCAGACTGGAGTGCCGAGCGCGATCTCGAGGCGCCCGTGAGCAGGAAGAGGTCGCCGATCAAAGGCACGATCTCTCTGGGCCAGGGCGGACTTGTACTCGACACCCAGGACCGTGAGCCCCCGTGCCCTGGCTACGTGTACCTCTCCTTGGCCGGGCACCGGACACAGCATCTCCGTCGGATTCGTGCACGCCAAAGCATCGAGGGCGGGTATGGCGTGCCGGGCCTGAGTGCTTTGCTGCTGGACATCCCTCTCCCGCGGTTAAGGGCCTCAACCCTGCAACCGCTCACGCGCCACGTCCGCGAGACCTTTCATCAGGGGCGCCCGACGGACAGGCAGATCGAGGCCTTGGATGTGGCCCTGAACACGCCAGACGTGGCGCTCATCATCGGCCCGCCAGGTACGGGCAAGACCCAGGTAATCGCAGCACTGGAGCGGCGGCTGTCGGAGTTGAACGAAGGACAGGTCATTGCTCAGGAGGTGTTGATCTCCAGCTTCCAGCACGACGCCGTCGAGAACGCACTCGGCAGGACCCGTGTCTATGGACTGCCTGCGATCAAGGTGGGGGGGCGGCGAGACCACGCCGGTGAGGATCCGCTGGCGGCATGGATGCACGAACAGGAAGCTGCCATCAGTGGAGTTCTGACCGAGTTGAAGCAAGCGCATCCGCACTACCACGCCTTCTCAGACTTGCAGACCCTCACACGCAACCTTCTCATGTTGGGGTCCCCGCCAGAGCGCCGGGTGGCCGATCTTGACGCACTCGCCAAGCGGCTGGACGAGGTGGAGCGCCATGGCCAGATCCGGATGACTTATGAGTGGCGTCAGCGCTGGAGCGGCCTGCGCGCCAAAGGCGTCGGTGTTGGGGGCGGCGCGACGGTTCCTGCTGAGCGCAGGCTGGAGTTTCGGCGGACCGTACGCGCACTGCGCACGGACGCTGTGTCCTTCATGGACGACGGTCCAGAGCGCGCGTCGAGTTTGCTCAACAAGGCTTCGAGCTATCCGGGCTGGCTGCAGCCTGCGGAACTGGCCACGCTCGAGGAAGCTGAGTTGGCCCTTGAGGCTGATGAGATGTTGCTACAGGCTCTGGAGAGTCTGCAGATACGGCTCCTCGATCGTCTGATGGACGAGCGAAGGTCACTGGCCCAACGCAATCGGCTTCCTGATGAGTTACGGGACTTGCTGAAAGAACTTCAAGCTCAGCTGGCGAGAGCAGTGGTCAACTCCGACTGGGGCTTGGTTGCAGCCATTGAGCGGTACCAGGAGGCGCTGGAGGTTCAACCTCGGCGAGTCCGGCAAGCTGTGGAGACCTACAGCAGTGTCGTTGGAGCCACCTGCCAGCAAGCGGTCAGTCGACAGATGGCGCTGCTCAAAGACGGGAGCGAAGACGCCATTTCCGGGCTGCGTTTCGGCAGCGTGGTAGTTGATGAAGCGGCCCGAGCGAACCCGCTGGATCTGTTCATTCCGATGGCTCTGGCTCGGCGTCGGGTTGTTCTGGTAGGTGATCCACGGCAGTTGCCTCATCTGCTGGACGCCGAGATTGAGGAAGAGATCCGAACTGAACGTGGCGACCAAGTGGCGAGCGCCACCTACCAGCAAAGCTTGTTTGAAAGGCTGTGGCGGCAGTTTGAGCGCCGCAAGGCCATCGATGGGATCAACCGTGTGGTGATGCTGGACCAGCAATTCCGTATGCATCCCAGGCTGGGCGACTTTGTCAGCAAGCACTTTTATGAGAAGGCGGGCCTCGGGCGCGTCCACTCGGGAAGACCAGCGTCGGACTTCACGCTCACCTTGCCTGACTTCAAGGACGCAGTCGCTGCTTGGGTGGATGTGCCGGCGCCAGAGGGATCGGAAGGGCGCCCATCTGCAGGAAGCCGTACCCGTGTTCGAGATGCAGAGGCCAAGCGAATCGCGTCGCTGGTGAAGCGACTACTCCAACAACTGCCGGCGGATGCCAGCATCGGGGTCATCACCTTCTACTCGGGCCAGCGAGACGCCATCTGCAATGCCTTGAGCAGTGGCCAACATCCCGTGATGGAGTGGGTTGATGGCGCCTGGCGGCCCTGTGAGTCTTTTGCTCAACTGCCCAACGGTGGCGAGCGCTTCCGCGTTGGGACCGTTGACGCCTTTCAGGGCAAGGAGTTCGACGTTGTCTTACTTTCAACTGTTCGTTCAAACGCGAGCCAGGTTGAGATTCCTTCGCCCGAAGCCGAGGCGTCGGAGCGAGATCGCTTCGAACTGCAGGCTAGCAGCCGCTATGGCCACCTACGTACGCCGAATCGCCTCAACGTGGCGATGAGCCGGCAGCGCCGAATGCTCATCGCAGTGGGCGACCGCGCCATGTTTGAAGGCCCTATTGCAGAGGCGTGCGTGCCCGAGATGCGCGCATTTCTCGCGTTCTGTGACGAGGAGGCGCGCCGTGGCTGAGACCTACCTGCTCTGGGGGCGTCGGGCTGGGGCGCGTCGTGCCGATCTGCTGTGGCCGGTTGAGATACACGCTGTTCAGGTGCCCGCATTTGGTGTGGAGATCAACCTGTTTCAGGAGGTGCTGCTGCGCCTACTGCAGACGGGCGTCAAGGATCTGGACGAGTTGGCCAAGCTTTCGGCCTTGGACCGACAGTTGGTGGCGTTCATCCTGGCGAAAGAACTGCAGCCATACCGCTGGATCGACCATCGATTCGACCTGACTGCGGACGGCGTGGCCGCTTTGGAAGGCCGCGCTCCTGCGGCCGGTGCAGAACTGGTGATGTTCGCGTTCTGGGACTTGGTGTCGGCCCGCTGGATGCCCTTCTTGAGTGAGCGTCCTCCGGAGATCTTCCCGGTGGATGAGACGGCGCAGCGCCCTCGCTTTCTGGTTGATCGTGATTCAGGACGCCAGGTCTCGCCGTTTGTCTTGCGCCGGCCTAAGGGAGAACGGACGGCGCAACGAGAGGCGCTTGCCCCAGCACTGAAGCAGTTCCAGCGTGAGCATGCGCGCGACGACGAAGTTGCTGCGGACTATTCGGCGCTGCAGTTTCTTGACGATGCGCCACAAGTCGGGCGTGTTTGGGTTCAGGCATTCGTGGTGGATGGCGACGTACACCCTTGGCTGGTAACTGACCCGTTCCACCCAGATCGGCCCGACAGAGCCATGCGTGAAGCACTGGTCGAGCTGGTTCAAGGGGATCCGCGGTTGCAGGATTGGCTGGGGCAGCGGCTCGCTCTTCGTATTGAGGCACCGGACGTGCATGACGACGAGTTGGGAGCAACTCTGCGCCTGGAGTCGCAGGTGTCTGAACTCATCCCGTCGAGCCAGGATCCCGCAGTGGATTTGATCAGGGAGTACACCGCCAGGGTCTTGCGGCTGGTCCAGCGGCTGCGAAGCAGTGCGGTCGCGCTGCCAGAGGAGCTGTCCAGTGCTGTGGTGCACAGCGGGAGTTGCCTGGAGGCCTTGTTGCAGTGGATGTTGCTGCGCTGGCCTGCTGATGCAGCGGAGTGGCCGGACCGCTGGGACCGACGAGAGTTGAAAGGTTGGTTGGCGGCGCTTCCACTCGCTAACCCGCTCAGCGGGGATTGCGTTCGGGCGTTGGAGTCGCAATCGAGCAAGACTGTGTTGCAAGCAGCTTCAGGCCGCAATCAACCAATGAAGGCGCTGCTGGTCGCTGCGCTCTTGTCCACCCACCGGCACGAATCGCATCCGCTGCGGCGAGCTCCGATCAACGCACTGGACTGGAACTTGGTCGGCTTGCGCAACAAGGGGGGACACGCCACGAGCGCCCGCCTCCAGCGCGACCCAGTACTCGACTTCGCAGAGATGTCCCTTCACTGGGTCGAGCTCTTCAAGAATCACTACTAATTTCAGCAAGATGTCGAAGAAACACAAGAACCTTCCCCCATCTCGAGCAGGAGCGCAGGGCGCGATAGCACCATCAGGAGCCCTCACAAGGCTGTTGGCGACTCAGCAAGCAGCCAGCCCTTTGCTGGGTAACCGGGCTCCGGCCTGGAATGAAGTGGAGGTGTTGGCCCTTCGTGATGCGATAGCGCATGAGCAGCGGAGTCGCTTCGATGCCGTCATCGAGAACCAGCTATGCGCACTGGGGAAGGCGATGCAGGAGACGCTTCAAGCAGCATCGCACCGTGAGGTAGAGGCCGCCACGAAGTTACAACAACTGAATCAACAAGAGCAGGAGCAGCTGGCTTCTCTGGACGCTGCGAAGGCCAAGCTGGATGCGCAGCAGAAAGAGTTGGAGGCCCACAGCGTGGAGCTGGACCAGTTGCAGGCAAGCTTGCGGCCTCGGGAGCTACACGCTGATCAAAAAGAGCTCGCACTTGCCAAGCTCCAGCTAGATCTGGACGCGAAGGAGGACCTGCTGAGACAGGGGCTCGTGCAAGAGGAAGTGGCCATGCTCCGGTCGGTCAAAGATCAGTTGGCGCAATTGCGGCAGGAACGAGACGCGGTGAAGCTGTCCATTGATGTTGAGCGTGAGCAGCTGATGGAAGCGGCACGGCGAGAAGCTGCTCGAATCGTCGAAGAGGCGATGTCTCAGAAGACAAATTGGGAGCAACGGATCGCCGAGATTGCGGCGCGGGACGCGGAACTCGAAAAGGCTGATTCGCTCTTGACCGAGCGCGAGAAGCGCCTGCAGGCCCGACGTCAGTCGCTCGCAAGCGAGGTGCAGGCACGCGTGGACGAGGCCGTGGCAGACAGTCGCGCCGACAAGGAGCGTGTCAAGGCGCAATTCGATGAGGCTAATGACGAGATCCAACGCCTAGAGACAGCGTTGAGCAGCTTGCGAGAGACGCTGCGGCGATCTGGAGGAGATCCGGCACGCCTGGCGAGTGAACTGAGACAGGCAAATGAGCAACTTAATCAACGCGAAGAGGAGCTAGCGCAGCTTCGAGCCTCTCTGGAGCGAGGAGATCCAGTGGCACTGAAGAAGCGTGCCGATGAGCTGCAAGAACAACTGACCCAAAGGCAAGCCGAGCTTGCCGCATTGCAGGCCGAGAAGCATCGCTGGGAGCTGTCGGTCATTGAACGCCAGAACTGGGAGCGGACGCGTCTGGTGATGGAAAGCAGCCGCCGACTACTGGACGAGCAGGTTCAGCAACTGCAAAGCCAAGTCAATGATCTAACCAATCGGCAACAGGCAGCATCCATCTTCCCCGAGTTGGATCGGATGGATAGGGAGTTCACCGTTCCGGCCCACACCGAGCCTGTCAGGGACCTGAAGAAGTTCACCTCTGATCTGCGCAGCGCCATGTCGTACGCTGGCGAGCGCGGGGTGCTGAAGTTCCGAGAGCGAGATGTACAACTCTTCGTGGGTGGGCTGGCGATGAGCCAGTTGCACATCCTTCAGGGGATCAGCGGTACCGGCAAGACAAGCCTGGCGACAGCCTTCGCGAAGGCCATAGGTGCTGATTTGACGGTGATTGCCGTGCAGGCAGGTTGGCGCGAACGAGCCGATCTCCTCGGCTATTTCAACGCATTCGATCGAAAGTTCTACGAGCTCAAGACGCTACAGGCCATCTATCGGGCTCAAACACCGCAAGACCAAGATCGGCTGCATGTGGTACTGCTGGACGAGATGAACCTGTCCCGGCCAGAGCAGTACTTTGCCGACTTCTTGTCCGCTCTGGAGGGCGAGGGCGTAGCCCGCAACATCCGGCTCGTGGACAACCGGATCGAAAACGCACCACGGGCCTTGATCGACGGACGCGATCTGGCATTGCCCAAGAATATCTGGTTCATCGGGACTGCCAACCAAGATGAAACGACGAACGCGTTCGCGGACAAGACCTACGACAGATCGTTCGTGATGGAAGTTCATCGGCCGGGAAGCGATATCACCGACGCGAAACGCCCATCCCACAGGAGGACCGTGTCGGTTGGAAGCCTGCTGACTGCGTTCGATGACGCTGAGGCTGCTGCTGGGGAGCGTAGCCGCACGCAACTTGCAAAGCTGAATGAGAGCAGCTTGGTCAGCACCTTGGCGGGCGAGTTCACGACTGGGTGGGGTTCACGTCTGGAGCGTCAGTGGCAGCGATTTGTGCCCGTTGTCGTCGCTGCGGGTGGAGACGAGGAGATGGCGGTCGACCACCTGCTTCACACACGGGTCATCCGTGATGGCAAGGTGACCGGCCGCCATGACATCACGCAGCGACAACTGGAGTTGGTAGCTGAGGACTTGCAGGAACTGTGGATGGACCTGGAGCTTTCAGGTAAACCACAGAACTGCCTTGATGCCTTGGAGCGCGACAAGCGACGTCTGGAGCGCGGTGGGTGAAAGTCTACGACCTCCTAACCGGCAAGGAAGTTGACCTTCCCAGCGATGCGATTCCCAGTGGACGTTATCGCGTAACTGAAGCCTGTCTCCTCAACGGAGAGGTCAAGCTCCCGAGTGGCGCCATTCTGTGGCGAACAGGACAGGGCACTGCATCGCTGGCGCCGGAGAATCAACCCAACCGCCGAGTGTCCATGCGATTTGCCCACGCACCCGGGCAGTCGACGGCGCACGATGTCATCGACTTGTCGATTGCCGCAGTTGTCGAGTCATGGTCTCCCGAGGTTGATACCACCAACCTGCCTTCGCCATTGCTACCCGCTGTGCTCCGGGATCGCATGGAACTGATGTTTCCCGAGCCTGATCTGGAACGAGCGCTGGCCACGGGGCAGTGGGACGAGATCTCTGTCCGACCCAGACTGGACATGCACTATGTGCCGGAAACCTTACCTGTTGCCCGCGCCAAGCGTGTGCAGGCCTCGGCGGTGGAACATCTCTCACAGCACTCAGAGCTCTGGGCGCGGCGCAGCATCAGTGGTGTTGTTCCCTCGAAGGTGCTGACAAGGGTGTCTGAGGATGACTATGCGATCTACGAGAACGTTGTCTTTGCGCGCCTTCTGGACAGCTGTGCGTACTGGTTGAACGGACGCATCGCAGAAGTCCGCGCGATCGCAGACGGCCAAAGCACGGCGATTCAGTTTGAGAAGAGCGATGAAAGGCACCGGCTGCTCATAAAGCGAATCTGTGCGTTGTGGGGGGAGGCATGGTTCAGCGAAGCTGAAGGCACTCAGGCAACGCGTGAGACGTTAGAGCGATTGGAGCAGATGAGGTCCCACGTTAAGCGGTTGCGGCGTGCAGGCGTCTACAAGCGTGTGCCGCCCTCGGCGAAGGTGCCGCTCCGGCTACGCCCAACCAACATCTTCCAGTACGACAGGCGCTACAGAGAGTTACGGCCGCTTTGGGATGCTTTTGCCTCCGCAAGTACCACGGATCGTGCGAGCGAATCGGAACGATACCAATCGGTCGCAGCGAGGCACACTTCCTTTCGCAATTATGTGCTCTTATTGCTGTTTCATGCACTACGCGATATGGGGGCTACCAGGATCACCGGCACCAGACTCAGCTTCCGTGTCGGACCATGGGATCTCAAGATTGACGCCGAAGATATCGGCGAGATTAGCATCCAGCTTCTTGCCTGCGGCACGTTGTTGCGATCAAGAGCCTTGGTGATTCTCCTGGCCAAGGAGGACGAAGCGGTGTCCCGCGACCCGAATCGATCCATTCTGTACGCTGAAGATCTGACGACCGCAAGCGCGATCGAAAGCTGTGACGAAGACCCTGGAGTCCTGAACCCGTTTCGATTCTTTGCTGTCGAGCGCCTTCGGCAGATCTTAGAGAAGGATCTCAGCGCGCTTTTCCTCGACCAGTATCCGCCTACCGTCGGACGAGTGCCTCGCCACGTTCTCGACAGGCTAAGTGAACCTGAGGTCGCCGTCCTTAGCACTGCTGGCGACAGGTTGGTGGTCTTGCCAAGTGCGAAAGCGCCAGCTGCAGTTCAGTACAGGTGGGTCTCTGACGCGTGCGCAGGTAACCTAGAGACCGCGTCCCGTTTGAAGTATGCGATTGGCCTTGGTCAGTGGTTAATTCGTTGCCGCGCTTGTGGCGTCAACGCAAGTGGGCCGGACATATCGGCGGATGATCGTGCGCTGCGTCTGGTCTGCCCCTCATGCCGACTGGAAACTACACTGAGGACATCGCCAGTTCGAAGCATGAGGACTCGGTTTACTGACTGGGGAACTGGTTTCGATCTTTGTGGCGGCGTGGAGGTGGACCTTCCGGCATGAAGTAAGTACAAACCCATATTAGATCGTCGGACCCTTGCCGCTTTCGCCGCCAACTCAGACTGACGCCCGGCGTACTGAACCCAGGGAGCCTCGCTCCGACTTCCGGTAGCCTGTTGGCATGCCCACCGAAGATCTCAGCGCCTTCCTGCGCCGCCAGTCCGCTTCAGCCCTCGCAGACATCCTCATCGATTTTGCGCATGACCATCCGGACCTGCACAAGCGCCTGCAGCGTCTGCAACTCTCCGACAGCTAGCGGCCGCGTTCAAGGAGGCGCTAGCCGGCTGCAACCGCTCGCAGAAGTATCACGACTACAAGTCGGTCGGCGCTTTTGCGGCCATCTCCAGCCGTGAGAGGCCGATAACTTGTCAATGGCAGCGTGTTGATCGGCACCCTGGCAGGGGCGTCGCGCGAGGTGAGTTTGGGCGTCAAGGCATATTCCTGAAAGAGGCGCTGGAGCCCATGTGGGCCTAGCGTCAGATCAAGGCCGTGTACACGCCCGCGGCGTTGAGCGGGGCTCTGGGCTCAGTGCAACCTCTCGACAAGGCAGGATAGACAGTCGCCACGCGGGGGTTGAAGGTCCACGCTCGGGGAGCTAGGAGCCCCTGCAACGCTGCGGATACGAGATCGCAGCGCAAAGCCGCTCTTGCGTCGCCTACTCAAAGGCCTTTGCGAGCAGGGGGTGCATGTCCAAAAGCGCGTGTCGCCCGTGTTTGGCACTTTCTCGCCAGCTCGTTCCGCGTGCTAAGGCGTTCCTCCAGACGTCACGGAGGGGTGCGATGCGCCGTTGATCCATGTGCCACTCGATCAGCGCCGCAGACTGCAGCAGTTGCGCACAGCACCCTATTTCTTTGAGCCGTCATCAAGAGACTCCATAAAACCAGCCGCCGCGTCGAGCATTCCATTCAGGGTTCGTGGCTTACGGGTCTTCTGCAGCTTGATGACCTGCGCAATCGGCTCGGGCTTGGGATTTGCGGTTTTGTTGATGTAGGCAATGGCGTCGCGCTCTTGCCTGTTCATAGATGCCTGGACCGTTCTGAGTGCCACAGTCGCCTGTCTCGCTGCGCGAAGCTGATCTTCAAAAACCTCAGCTTCGGCCTGTACTTCTGGTCCATCGAATGGGCATAGGAGATCTTTGCGAAGGCTTGTCTTCTGCCCGGCGTGAGCTATGAGGAGATTGACATCATCTCTTGCAGTCGCGTACCTGACCGAATTGAAAGCTTGGCGCACATGAACCCAAGACGCTTTAGGAGAACCAGCGCTCCGAGCCATCCAATAGCTGAGTACCAGCAAATTCACGAGAAGACGCTTCAGCCCTGCACAGAGATTCCACAGTTCGGCCCGATGATCCACCAGGGAAAAACTCACCGCTTCATCAAGCACAACCTGATAGGCAGACAGCAGTGCACCCCAGTCCTCTGAGGCAGGAGGGTCCGGCAAAAGCACAACTGGTCGGCTAAGCAGCCGCTGTGTGGACTCAGGAGGGCGGCCGCGCAGCTTCCATCCCAAGGAATAATTGGCTATGACAAACCATGGCAACTGCAGTTGGGCAAGTGCAAGGAGGGTCCTCGTAATGAGCGTGCTGGCAGCAGCTGATTGAGTCATGAACTGTGTTTCATCGCCACCGAACAGGCACACGCCAGACACCCGCATCCAGCGGGCACACTCCCATCCCAACTCTTCTTGGCCGATCTTGACCTTGCCCGCCGCAGTCTCCGGGCTTGCAAAAGTACGCAGCACGGCTGAAACGCTGCCCTTCTGTCCGACCACACAGTCGACGTAGTCGATGAGTGGCACCGGAGGGTGAGCAGCATCCAGACTGATTTTCCTGTTCCCATCCAGTATCCTCTGAATCGCCAGCCGAAGTCGGGTCTTACCGACACCCGCCAGGCCGGTGATGAAGGACGGCGGCGTCCCGTCACCTGGCGCAACGCCTGAGTACGCAGCAGCCAACGCTGCACCCGGGCTTTTGTACACGACCCTGGCGTGAGACAGTGCCTGCTCTATTTCGGCGCGGATGGCTTTTTCCAGTTGGACTGTGACTAACAGTACTTCTTTGAGTCCACATTCCAGCTTCTGGCAGGCCTCCTCCACTCCGACCGACATGAGGTTCTCAACAGGAAGACCATGTGATTCCGCCCGGTCTTTGATCACGCCGGGGGCGAGTGCCTGTTCGTAACGGCTCGTATAGATTGAGGAGTCCGCCAAAATCATGCGGCCCTCCTTCCGTGAACGCTTTGCTGAGCCTCGTCGTGCTCTTGGCGAGCGGTGGCAGTTCCACGCTTGGGCCGCCCAGCGACACGACTCCCCGACTTCAGCTCCATTCCTGTCTGTTCTAGGTAGTCCTCATTCAATAGCAGCTTCTTTGCGGCGCGGTGCCTGCGTTCCGTCGCCTCCCAGGCTTGCATGTGCTCGGCGTATTCGACGGCTTCTCCGAGGGACATGTGTTTTACCTCCTCGCCCACTGGAATCGGATAGCGAACATCCAACTCAATCAGTTTGCTCTTCCAGTCGAACCAGACGTAACGGATGCAAGCTGACAGGACGAAGACGTTTACTTTCACATCTTGCCCGCCTGCTACCGACGAAAGAGCTTTCTCAAACTCAGGAGTTTTCGAGTAGTAATTCCGACCGGCCACTACAACCCCCCCGCGCGTCAGCTTGCCTGGAACCACATCCAGATACGCGCGAACAGCATCATCAAATCCAACCTGTACTGAGTTGTTGCGTCCTACCGAGTCGAGCGCCTCCCAAATGCCATTGGGCGTCAAGCGATTGACTCGTGGAGCTAAGTCAGGATCCACACGGTTCGCAACGATTGTGGTTTCATTGAACTGGAGAGCCATCCCAAACTCACGACGTGCAAGCTCAATGGTCTTCATATTGGAGCGCTTGAACGACGGCGCCTCATCGTCGTGGCGCTTCTTTGGGTTTGATGTCTCAACCAATGCCTTGCTTTGCCCCGCATAGGACGGGGCAGATTCACGGATAACCGGTTGAAAGTCCTCGATCCTTGATAGCGCTCCCGCAGTCGCTCCGGCGCCACGATCCGTGATGTCATAGGGCGATACTCCCTTCGCAGAATCGGTGATCCGCAGCCCGAGGAGACGCCCATACACACGAAAACCGACTGCCTCGCAGAAGGTCGCCATCCTGTAAGCAGCCGCGAGCTCACGGCCATATGCGAAACCGATCCCGGTCTTTTTTCCTGAAGCTGTATCTCTCTTCGTCACGACAACAACTTGCTTCAGGTCACTTCCTTCGACATAGCCTTTGGGGAGGTCTTGCACAAAGTAGGCATCTGCCTCGACACGTTGCATCAAGTTCCAGCTCGACTCAGTGAAACTACCGCGGTAAGGCTCTACATTTGACCTGACACGGTTTCGCCCCCACTTGGCCTCTTTCACTTGGCTGCGTGGGAAGCGCTTGAGCACATAGTAGAAATATGTAGCCTGCGTTGGAAAACCCTCCCCCTTAGGGTGGAAGAACTCCGCGACTTGCTTTCCGTTCCTCTCTGTCAGCCGAGACTGGCATCCAAAGTACCTCTTCATCGCTTTGGCGTAGATCTCCTCATCGGTAATCCCGATTCCAGCAAGGGCGCTGTAGGATTTGAGAATCCGATCGTGCATGTCCGCCGTGGTATTGAAGCCATACCCCTTGCCTTCAGCGCTAGGCGCTCCGCGCTTCGCTTTCGACGGCGTATTGAGCCGATCCCAACGACCTATCTCGTGGGTGGGGTAGTGCAAGGCATATCGATTTCTACCAAAGGCAAGATAGGTAAACAGCCAGAGACGAACACGCGACTCATTCTGCTTGGGCTGCTGGGAACGTGCATGTCTATTGATGATTTGCTCGGTGTTCTCTGAATCGAGGATGCTCTCAATGTCAGGTAACAGACCATAGAAGCTACCAATCTTGTCGTCGATGCGGTCCCTATGTCGCTTTGCTGGATTGACTCGCTCTGCATCGACTGCTTCAAGGTCCAATCCTTCAAGACCGGATAGCCAAGGCGGAAGCACCTCGTGCTCGCCCGGAAGTATTTGGGCACTCCCCACTGCTTCCTCGAAGTCAATCCGATGAATTCGAATCAGGAGTGGAAATGGCAACGGCCTAAGCTTCTTCGTGGCGCCCTCTTTGTTGACAATTTCTTTAGTCCGCCGGTATGCAAATTCGACCAAAGTCACCACGCGTGCGCTAGGGCTGCTCCGCAGAAAGTAGTAAGTCGTTCCCGCCCGCAAATTACGATAGCCTTCCGGTGCTGTGATGGGGGTCCCGGCGCAAATTCCACTCATGGCGCCCTCCGAAACCAATCAGAGTAGGCCTTCAGTGCATCGGTTTTCTCCGGCAGCATGGGTTTTTCAACAAAGATATGGCTCTCAAACAGGTCAACACGGATCTTCCTGGCAAAGATTCCCTGTTCGAAAAGGATCCGCTGTTTGTATCGCGGAATACCATGCGTCTGCTCAATTGAAACCATGACGTCCAATGGCGTCGCGCGACGCACCAAGCCCAGATTGAACCCATCGAGAACTATCTGGACCTGCTCATCAGTCAGCAGGTGCTCGCGCTTCTGCCACTGCAATTGCTGAAGCAAGTTGGCGGTAAGCATGGGTGGCAGCTCGGCTGCAGCGACTTCGACGGTACGGATGTTGATGTCTGCGTAGAGCTCCCGCTCGACAAGGTGCCGGAACCCCTCCTTTGCGCTAGCACGTGCCCTATTGGTTCTCACTGAGATACCAACTTGGGGCACCGCAAACTCCTCGCGCGTGCTCTTGACATTGAAGTTCACGCAATATGGACCGAACTGGTCTGTGAAAAAGCCCAAGAAATCACCGATCCAACAGGCTGGCACCTCCTCTCCATCAACATTGACGGACGGGTGGAACGAAAGACAGCCTTGTTCTGCGGCCACTGCCAACGTTCCTGAAAAATCTCTCAGACTTTCATTCTTCGCCTTTGGGTGAGCGTGCAACGGGTGAGGTGCAGGAAGAAATGGAAGCATCCGCTGCTCATGTAACTCAAACAGAGACGGGCAGTACAGCAGCAGCGCCAGGACTTCGCGTTCCGGCACAGAAAGCGTGTGCACCTCCCGAGCAAGCAGCCGCGACCAGACCGTACCAGGCCGCGACCCAGAAGGGGCTTCCTCTCGCGTGGCCTTGATGGCTGGTTGATACCCTGCACCAAACTCTGGTGCCCGTTGCCGTCTCAGTATCTCCTTGAGCCGGCCCGCCGTCATTCCCCGTACTTGTCCCATACGCACTCCCACATGCGGCACCTCGCCGCGTGCTGAAAAAGGAATGGGCAACGCACTAAAGCCCGAACTTCAACTCCAGGGTTGACAGCAGGAGCGCTTTGATGGAAAGTGACAGTTGGCTAGTTCGCAAAATCAGCCTGCACATTCCAAGACGCCCGGTCGCCTCGCCAAAGGCTACCGGGCGTTGTGCTATTTGCCCGCAGGTTTCTGCTGAGTTTTAGGTCATGGAACACTCCCTTGACCGCTGACGCGTGTGGGCTCTTGGCATTCGCTCAGAGGATGCATTTCGTCATGCATCGGTGCCGACCTCAATCCAAGCGCGATAGCCGCGCCATAAGCCTCCCCCCAGTTTCCCTGAGTCCGCCCCGAAAGCAGAGCTGCAACCACTGCTGGCTTGAAGCCATGTGATCGAGCCCACTGGGAGATCGTCACTCCATGACGTAGCAGCCAGGCGCGAGCCTCGGCCGGGGTTCTTAGTGATGACATGCTTAATCGTCTTATCAATTCATGCATTTGTCAAGAAATTGTGCATATGAACAAATTTTCGACAAATGTTTTAAATTCCGATAGCATCTTGACTTTCAAAAGGAGTAACCACCATGTTTGGCTCTCGTCTTGCTGCCGAGCGGAAACGATTGAAGCTCAGCCAAGAATCCGTGGCCACGGTGCTCGGCACCAGCAGGTCAGTGGTTGGAATGATCGAAACTGACCAGACCTCTCTTGGCGCAGAGCGGCTCCTGAAGCTCGGTGCGGCGGGCTTCGACGTACTCAAGGTTCTTACCGACGAACCAGGCAAGACGGCGTCTGGTCGTTTGCTGAACTGGGAACTGGCGTTGAAGATTTCAGATGCGGTGGACGACTGGGCAAGAATGCGGGGGGTAAAGCTGCACCCCGAGAAGAAGGCACTGCTCGTCAAGCACTTGTACCTGCAATTCGCCTCACGCGAGCAGATCGACGAGTCGCTGCTGAACGAAACCCTGCAGATGGCGGCCTGAGTTGTGAATCGCCCTCCTTCCCCGGATGTTGCGAGCGAAACTGCCGCATTGCTGGACGAGGCGCTCCAGGATCTGCTGCTGCACCAGCCTGACCCTCGCGGACAAGCTCTGCGTCGCCGTCAGCGTCTTGCCGGGACCACGCTGCTTGTCCTTGCCTGCGGGTGCATGGTTGCGATTACTGCGCTATCCCCGTTTTCCGCATCGTTACCAGTTTGGAGACTAGCGCTCATTGCCTTTGCCGTCGTACTGATGCTCCTTGGCGCCTGGTTGATAGATCACGCTGGCAAGCTGGAGCTGAGTGAGCGCTGTGAGGGACTCGCGGGAGAAGTGGGCGAATCACTGAACGAACCATCTCAAGCCCTCGCCAACCGACAGCGGCATTTCGGAATCAGCATACTGGCTCTGGCGGTGTTCTGTGTGTGCGTCGCCGTCGCACCGCTTCCGGGCAATGATCAAGTTGACGCACTGATATGGGCGGGGTTCTCGATCGTCCTGCTTGCCACCGGCGCCTGGCAGATTGAACGGGCCTCCAAGGCAGCGCGGCGTGCTCAGGAACTTGTCGCAATTGAACGCCGCAGGAAGACGGCCCAGGCCGGTAACCACCTTCGTAGGATGTCGTAGTCCTGCCAACTAATGGCGCGAGAACGATGCTGGCGACAATCGAATTGGGGCTACCTCAGTCCTGGTTGCCAGACGAAACACTTTTCAGCCTGTGTAGCAGGTATCACCGCGCCAGTGGACAACGACTGGCATCAACGACATGTCGACTGCTTTTTGGGCATCCGAACCAGGGATGCGCCCATGACTTTCCTGCGCGGCTCAATCACTTCCTTGCGGTGTCAGGAAATACACTCGGTAGCGTGGACCACATCGTAGAGCACCACACAGTCCTGCCGCTGTACCTTCGGTTCGCCGACACAAACCAGGTCGACGCAACCCTCAAGGCGGCCGCCCAGAACTCTTCAGGCAGGCTGAAATTCCAACTCGGGCTCCTCACAAGCCGGTTCCGGGCGAACCACCCGCTCAAGGCCTGTCCCTATTGCATGGACGAGGATATGCAGGCGCACAGCACGCCGTACTGGCATCGCGAGCATCAATTGCCAGGGGTCTGGGTGTGTCTTCGCCACGGGTGCAGGCTGGAGACATCAAACCTCAAGGCTACGGGCGTCTCAAGGTTTCACTGGATATTGCCTTCGCCCCCCCAGTTCACCGACGCAGCGGAGCCAACCGCCATAGCCAACAGCACCGTGCGGCTTGCCCGGATGGCAGTTGATCTTGTTGGTAGATCCAATGTGCGCCTCTCTACACCGACGCTGGGAGCGGCATTTCGCGCCGCGCTCGCTGAAAGAGGCTTTCTCACAGGCCCGAAACAGCGTCTAAAACATGCCGTCGCGGGCGATGCCTACGCAGCATTCGTTGCACCGCTGCTCAACCTAGAGCAAATGGGCGGCCTTCCTTCATCCGCTGATGAGGCGTGTGCCGAGATCGCCCGGCAGATTGCTCCGGAGCGATGCGGCATCCATCCATTGAGACGTCTGACCCTTGCTGCGTGGCTGTTCGACGACCTTGATCAGTTGCTTGCATGCGTTGACCAGGCGACCGCGCCGAAGACACTTGAGTCCACCGAAGATGCGCCAAAGTCGCCGAACCCCGTAGATCCGCGCCATGCGCACTTCTTCAAACTACTGGACACCGGTCTGTCCACCTCGGCAGCCTCAAGAGAGGCCGGCATCTGCACCAAAACAGGCATGGCCTGGGCCGCATCTGCCGGATTGGCGACGCCTCGCCGCCCGAAGACTCTCAAGGGCGATCATCGTGCTCTGCTGATCAAACTCCTGCGCCAGGGAGTGTCCAAGGCTGACGCGGCCACATACAGCAAGGTCTCGATCCAGACCGTGACAACATTGCTCAGAACGGAAGTGGGTTTGCATGCGGCTTGGCGACTAGCAGCGTTTGAGAGCGCCCTGCTGCGCCATCGACGTACCTGGCAGCGATTCATCACGAAAAACCCGCTCTCCGGTGTCAAGGCTGCACGGATGGCAGAGCCAGCCTCTTACGCTTGGCTCTATCGCAACGATCGCGACTGGCTCAACCAAAGAATTGGCGAGATAGCCAAGGCAATCCGACATCCTCAGCCTCGAGTCGACTGGGATACACGGGATCGAGAACTTGCCGACATGGTCCGAGAGACTGCACTGCGCTTGATCGACGTAGAGCGTGTGCGGCGCATCAAGTTGCACCAACTCTATCAGCGAATCCCAGAGCTGAAGGCCAAGCTGAGTAGGCTGGATCGCCTGCCGCTCACTCGCACAGCAATCTTCGATGTGGTTGGGCACAGGGACAACCTATGACACCACATTCAAATTCCATGGACAGGTCGCCCCAACCACGTGACGGTCATCCGGCCCAATGCGCGGGACCTGTCGAGAACCGAAGTACAGAAAGTCCACGACCTTCTGAAGGAAAGGCCCGCACATGAAAAATCCGCACTATGAATGGCTGGGAAGACGCATGCGGGAATACCACCGCACCCACCCGTGGAGCCTGTCGGAAGGCGGTCTGTACATCCCCCATGCCTATTGGCACATGACGGAGACAAGCCTGTCGTACTGGGACGATGTGGGCTTCATCCTCAATGGACGACGCATCATCGTCTGGTGGCGGCACCCGCGGGATGTTTACTGGGAGCAAGTCAAGTCGCAGGCCCGGGAAGAAGCCGGTGAAGATCCCCACGATCGCTGGCTCTTTGAAGGTGGCACCAAGAACTACAAGAAGGTTGGAAAGACAGGCAGACGCAAGAAGCTGAGTAGCTACACCAGTCGCGAGCCTTCAGAGGCGCAGCGGCAGTACTACGCCAAACTGCTCGAAATTGAGAGGCGACTGTGCCAGGAGGGCATCGACCTGGAGGTTCGCCCTTCCTGGAAATGGGAGCGCCTGAGCTGGGCCATGGGGGTGAGCCTGGTGGCGCCGCTGGAAGTTCGTAACGAACAGGAAGTCACCTATTTGGCGCACTTTGCACGCCAACTCATCTTGCGGTACACCACGCTGGAAAAGGAGTTTGCGAGCTTCGTTTATGACAAGGCGCGCTGGCTAAACGATCAAAGTACTGCCCCCACCCCCTTCGATGCCGACACAGCCCCGCTCGCGGGCAAGGGTTGAGGTCGTTTATGGCTTTAAACGAAGACATCACATCTCTCACCACGCTCGTGCAACGCATGGTCGATGAGTCAGGCAACCCGCTGGGCTTTGATGTGCAGGTCTGGCTGGACCACTGGTTGGTGAGCCCTATCCCCGCACTCGGTCAACGGCTTCCGCTGGATGTCCTGAAAGAGCCCGGCGGCCTGGACCTGCTGCGCGGCATGCTCTTGCAGGCTCAATCCGGCGCGTTCTCGTAAGCGCAGCCATCCTCCCGTTCGGCGAACAAGCCATGCCCCCCCGAGCACCATGCCCTCTACGTTCCGGCATCCACGCCCCTCAGCGCGGACGTAGTCCTCTACCTGGACCTCGATGGCGTGGTCCACCACGAGAAGGTTCTCTGGCATCCCGGAAAGGGCATTTACCTGAGCCCCTACGAAGCCGCAGGGCACGCCTTGTTTGAATGGCTTCCCATCCTGGAACGAGCCCTGGAGTCCTACCCGGCAGTGGCCCTGGTGCTCAGCAGCACCTGGTGCATCCGCCCCGGGTACAGCGCCACGCTCAAACGCCTACCCACATCCTTGCGCTCCCGCTTCATAGGCGGGACATACCACAAGGGGGTACATGGCGTGGATCCCTGGAATCAATCCATGTTTCGTGGAACACCCCGGGGAGTACAAATCCAGCAGGACGCCCAGCGCAGAAAGCCGCGCCACTGGATCGCGCTCGATGACGACCTCGAAGACTGGCCAGCGGCGTATCGGCACCACCTGATCGCCTGCGATGGAACGAAGGGTCTGTTCGATCCCAGTGTCCAGTGCGAGCTCGAAGAACAGCTATGACGCTGCCATTCAACCCCGTTCACCCCTGGGTAATCTCCGTATGAGACTGCCCATGCTCTCTGCCCCACCTTGCTGACGAAGCATTCGGAAAATCACACAAGGACAGATATGCCTCTGAATCAAAGAGCCGTCAAACGCCGCGGTGAACCCACTGGAACGACCGTCATAGATCGCCACTACCGATTCGCTTTGCCGAAGGAGATGGACTGGAAGGTCGGAACCCGGGTGTACTTCTCCATCATCAAGAGTGTCGCCGCCCGAGGCAAGTCAAAAGGGTTCGTCATCAGCAAGAAGCCGGGGCCAGTGTGGAAGGGGCGGCTGTTCTCTGGGCGAGTGCGGCGCAACGGCTTTGCTCCGTTGGCCAGGGGGCACAAACCAATCGGCTGGCGCCGCCCCAAAGGGCCAACAGTCCCCTGAAGGGAGCATGCCCTGCAGCAGCTCGACGTGGGCATTGGGATCAGTCAATATGGAGCCGATATGACGATGAACCGAACCAACTATCCAGGGGTGCCAGACGACTTCCCTGTGACAGCAACCGTGGCAGCTGTTTCTGGCGCCCAGCCCAAGATGAACCTGGTCGAGGAAGGTGGCAGGTTCTATGCACCGGGCATGTCGCCGGGCGAAGTTCTGGCGGTCTTCCAGATGTGTGACGACCTGGTGTCGCAGATGGTCCCGTACTGCCAGAGAAAGCTGGCGACCTACGAAGGCAATCAAGACGCGACGGTCAAGGCTGCGTTGAAAGGCTTGCTGGCCAAGCGATGGTGCACCGATGCGCAGTGTGTGTGGATCATGCGCAGGGCGGTGGATGAGCTGCAGTGGACAGTGAGTGATGGCACCCTGCAATCCGACCAACCCGATACCGTCTGAAATCGCCAAGGAGAAGTGTCCGATTTCCTTTCGGATGATTGAGCCCGGGCTAAACCTGTCGTGCGGCATCCCGCCACAACGTACGGCCTATCCCCCCACATGAAATACCTGTGACTGACCTACTCGTGCTGCCACCACCTAAACGATCTCGCTCCCGGCGCCTTCGCAAGAAGCTGCACATCGGCGAGTTCCAAGTGCTGGGATTCGACTACGAGCTGACTTGGCACATGGCACCGTCGATCGATGTGCAGGATCAGTTCATCGATCAGTTGCTCGAGGACCTCGTCGCGCCCCGAGCGCTGAGTCTAGGCGGAGGGGTCAATTACGGCTTCGTGGCCGCGCGTCGCGGGAGCGTCACGGACGCTGATCGCGCCGCCTTCGAGAGCTGGCTCGGGCGATGGCCGGATCTCGCGGAGATCAAGGTCGGCCCTCTGCGAGATGGCTGGTACGACGAGGCGCCTTGAGCGCCCGTTCTTCGATCACGAAATCAAGGGGACACTCATAAACGGCCGGACCCATTCACCGGCGCAGCCCGTGGAAAAACCAAGCGGGTGGTGGAACTGGGAGCACCGGGGGGTACTGAAATGGGTGGTCGGCCAAATTGGCCGCAACTTACGCGCGGACAAGAGCGCCAATCCGGGCGGCCGGTTCCCGCTGTTTCCGCGTTTTTTCGAGGTCGTTATCAGACTCTCGGTCAGTAGCAGACAGATGCAAGGCCTGCACCTTTGTTATCTGATTGCTTGTGCGCTTAAGCTTCTCCGTTGTCTTCCGCCCAGGTTTCAAAATATTTTTGGCAGCAGTGGCCACCCTTGCGCATGACAGCCTGATCAGTGGCTCGACCGCTCCAACGTCGACTCCTTCTACCTCACACGCAGACAACAGAGACTCCCCGCCCTCAAATCGAAGGAATGCACGCCACACCGACGATGTGACAACGTCGTGCAATGACGGCAAGCCCAACTGGTTAAGTTTTTCTCGAAGATAGGTTGCATTCACGCCCAGTTCGGGAGCCATCGCCCTGACGCGCCCCTGGTGCTTAAGGTAGGTCTCCCAGACTTCGCCCTGCCAGTACGTCGAGCCACGAGGGTTCGACCATTTTTCAGAAACTGTATCAATTGGATGCTGTCCGAGATCGGTCAAGGCCTGGTACATCGCCTCAGACGTATCCCACAGGGCCGTCAACGCCGTCAGGTATGCGAAACCAGTCGAAGGCACCGTTCTGCAATTGAGAACACTGTCAAGGCTAAAAAAGAAATCGCCCTTACGTTTTCCCTGCAGTTCAGGCCAGTGCACTGTCGCCCATTCACCCGGTGTCACTTCGCGGATCCAATCACTCAAGTTCGGTTTGGCGCCGCTCGTGCTTGTCCTCAATCCTAGGCAACGCGCTCGACTTGCCATCGCCGCGACAAAAGGCTGCAAGGGGTATGGCGCAGTCCGCTGGAGCATCGCGCAAGCCACCTCCCCAAACCGGGTTTCGAAATCAGTGGGTATCCATCCAGATGCTTGCCTACTATCTTCCACCTCACCACTCTCTAACCAATGGTGGGGCAACCTGGACCAGGAGGCACTGGAACGCACTTTCAGCAACGGCGTCTGGTGAAGTAGGCAAGCATCGACGCCTTGCAGTTGATGCGATCGCCTGAACCAGCTGAAATGCCAGTGATCAAGGTCTTCTGCAATGCATTTTGGGCAGATGTGGGACTGTGATTTCTGGGTCAACATTCCCATGCGCTTGCTGAAATTCGAACCTGCGGTTGCGCCATGCGCGGCCAGCATGTTGGACTTGGCGGCTACACGCAAAACGCCCAGCATGCTGTGTTGCTGGGCATAGCACTGCGGATCCATGCCCACTAAAGCTGCTAGCTGCTCCAGACGCGATGCTTGGGCACAGACCGCTGGCGACAAGTGCGCGGAACAGCGCAACCATTTCTCGAACTTACTTTGGCTGTCTATGCCCATAAACAATGCAAGACGTCCGGCATGGGCCGCAGCTGGCTCATCAGGCATGGGTTGAACGGCTGGGAGGGTCATGAACGGCTCTCCGGTGACTGCGAATACGCCTGCAGCAACTCCAGTTCCGCAACGGCTTGTCGTGCAAGACCCAAGACCCGCTCAAGTGGCCGTGCAGGTTGCTCTGCCGCCTGCACCATGGCGGCCACGATCTGCAAGCAACGTGTGATCACGTGAGGCGGAGCCCCCAAAGTCTCACTCTCATAGCGAGATAAGCAGGAGCGGTCACATCCCAGCAGCCGCGAAAACTCTGCTTGAGAGCGGTCTCCCCGAGCGAACTTGATGAGTTCCGACTGTGATGAGGGAAACTGGAACATTGTGCTTATATTACACAATGTTCAATAATTGCACGCTGCTGATGCAAAAAAATGGACTGCCAAGAGGCAGTCCTAATTGACCGGTGGAGTAGATTTGTCGTCTCAGCGTACATCTCTTTGCGCGCGCCTTCGTACGAGGAAGTTCGCAACACGCTCTTAATTGCATTTACCTCTCGCGAAAAACGCTTCTCGAGATTGGGCATAGAAGTTTCTGACAATCAATGGCCTATAGGCTGCATTCCAGCCGTTATCTGTCCTGATCGTGGATCCGACTTCATGAGTGGATCTATGTTGCAAAGCGTGGTCGATAGGAGCATCCACTCGGTCAAGGCAGCTGCAGCTTCAGAGGAAACAGATCCAGATGCAGGGCAACGCCGTGAAGCTGGACCACGACAATCTTCTCCACACCAAGGACTGGCTGGCGCACTAAGAAGTAGACAGATTGACGAACACCACACAACGACAGGACTTGGCATGTGCAGCCACTACCAGGGCATCAAGCGACCCGAGACCTACCGGGAGATCTTCAAGGCCGGGCCTCCTGCCGCCCAAGGCAAGGAGGACATGTGGCCCTGCTACCAAGGCAGCTTTATCCGCAGGCATCCGTATGCCGACGTGGGCGATCAAGCCGTCCCGGCTCACGAAGCCTTGATAGGGCAGTTCGGACTGGTGCCACACTGGGCTGACGATCTCAAGTTGGGTCGCCACACGTTCAATGCCCGCTCCGAGACCGCAGCCACCAAGCCCAGCTTCCGGGACGCATGGCACCAGGCGCGCAAGAGCCCGAGCAATCCTTCCAAAAGCATGGGGCACTTCGCCCCCTTGCAATGACCCACCCATAAACCAGCCGATTGAAATGAAACAGACCACGATATGGGCGCGCATGCTGCGCCTGACCGCAATCGTGGCACTGACCGTAGCCAGTGCAGCCCACGCCCGCCTCTCCGTCTTTGAAGCCCTGGACAGTGCTTCAGGACATCCGACCCGCTTTGCCCAATGTCCGCAGTTCTTCGTGGACGGCAAACCACCCGCCATACCAGCACGGCCCAAGTTGCGCGAGTTGTGCTACGAAGCCTTTGCAATCTTGCACAGCGGTGAGACCAGGACGCCGGTGTATGTGGCACAGCGTCTGAACCGCCAATCCATCGAGGATGCCGACGAGAAGAGAGCGACCAAGTTCTTTGCCGACGCGCGCCTTCCCCGAGGCGAGCGTGCCGAACTGGAGGACTACAAGCGATCGGGTTACTCCCGTGGCCACATGGCCCCGGCAGGGGACATGCCAACGCCGACGGCCATGGCCCAGAGCTTCAGCTTGGCCAACATGGTGCCGCAGGATATCCAGCACAACGGTGGTGCCTGGGCCAAGATCGAGCAAGACACTCGCAGGTATATCCGGCGGGCCAAGGGCGATGTGTACGTCATCACCGGGCCGGTGTTCACCCGGGATAGTCCTCGCATCGGTAGCAACGGGGTCAGGGTTCCAGCTTACCTGTTCAAGCTGGTGTACGACCAGCATGACAACCGGGCCTGGGCGCATTGGCAGGAAAACCGGGAGGGGGAGCGAGTTGGCCGGCCCATCACCTACGAGGAGCTGGTGAAGCGTACGGGGGTGGAGTTCTTGCCGAGACTTGCGGGTTCACAACTGAATTGAGGGTGTTGTGCTCCTCTGGTGAATACCGCCCACAATGGGGCGCCCCTGATCGGACCGCCAACACAATGTCGATCGAAGGTGCCACATGACGGGACCGTCAACTGATCAGCGCTCGCTCCGGTTTGATTTGAAGGACACCCCTGCAGGTGTCACGCGTTCTACAGCGCTTGAGCCTGCTCGCATCAACCGAGCCGTTAGTACGATGAACTCTGCACCCGCGCGGACACCCGTGAAACAGGCACCATAGAGAAGAAATAATGAGGGCTATCTTCATCGACTTCGATGGCGTACTGCACCCGGCAGGCGGGCCTGTTGGAGCCTGTCTTCCTTTCGAATGGCTTTCTGATCTGGCAGCCATACTCAGCCCGCACCAGTCAATTCGCATCGTGGTTCACTCCAGCTGGCGCCTCACGTACCCGCATGAAGAGATCCGCGAATTCTTGAGCGGGCTGAGTGCTCATGATATCGATATCGTGGGACCCGGAGAAAAGCTTCAGGCCATCACGGCGTACCTGAGTGCCCACCCTGAGATTGAACGCGGCCTTGTGATTGACGATGAGCCCAGCGAATTTCCAGCTGATTTCCCGCTTCAGGTGGTGGCCTGTGACCCTGCTACCGGCATAAGCTGCCAGCGCGTCAAAGGCCAGGTCACGGCGTGGCTGCACCACACAAAAAGTATCCCTCAGGGTGCGGAGTAGCTGTCGGAAATCGCATGGTGAAGTGAGGTGGACCCAGAGTTTGTCTAGCGCGAATGCAAACTTCTTCGGCAATTAAATTCTCGCGATACCGAGGGGAACCATGAAACTGCCCACGATGGCACAAGGCAAACTGTTCCATGTTGAATCGGCGTCGTGATAGGCAGCCGTGCAACGAAGGTACTTTTGGAACTTAGGCTTGAGTTCTTTGGGCGTGAACTCAGGCAACGCAGGTTCGATCATTGCCAAACCGCAGTAGAAACAGCGGCATTGTTGGATGAGCGCGGACTGGATACGGAGTTTGGCTATCTTGTTCATCTGGCACCAGGGGTAGTGTTGAAGCTACTCCCGTTGCCGATAGCCGGACAGGTCGGGCGCCGGGGCATCGCACCACTCGGCTATGCGCCAGGTAACCCGGACGCGGCCGGGTTCGCGTTAGCCCGGACATCCAATAATTTATATCGCTGCGTCCAGTCGGCGCAAGTACCGGCTGTTGCACGCATGCGTCATGCGGACTCAACAGGTAACTCGACTTGCTGCGCCGGATCCTTCGCCCTGTGCACAAACAGCTCCACCGGTGGCACCTTGATCAGCGACTCTGCCCGTTCGATGGTGCCGTGCAGCCAAGTGTCCCAGTCCCCCTTTTCCAGCGGAACCACCGTACGTTTGTCCTGCTTGTCGGGCGCGCGTTTGGGGTCTGGCCTGTGCATCAGGTTGAGCACCGGCACGTCGTCGCAGTTCTGCGTGATCATGGTGTAGCTGAGCACTACCTCACCCGTGGCCGGGTCGGTCCATTCGCTCCACAGGCCCGCCAGGCCCCAGGGCTCGCCGTCGGCGCGCTCGAGCTGCCAGGGGATATGCTTGCCAGTGCCCCAGTAGGGCTCAACGTACAGCTGCGCAGGGATGATGCAGCGCTGACCCTTGCGCCAGGGGCCGCCGTAAGTCCATGACTTAGCCATGCCTTCGCGCCGGGCGTTGACGGTGCTCAGGCGCTTGCCGTCCTTGCCGGTGGGGATGTGTGTTTTGGAGTGCGGCGGGATCATGCCCCACTGGCCCACCACCAGCTCGCGCCCTGCCCCGCCCTTGGCCCGCAGGAACGGCCCTCGGTAGAGCGGGCTCATCTTGTCGCGCCACTCTTCCTCGGGCACGTCACCGAAGTGCAGCACCAGCTGCTCGCGGCCGGGGGCCTCGTAGTAGGTACACATGGCAACATTCTGGCAGCAGGGAGTTATACTGTAAATATGTACAGTCTTTGGAATTCCCCGCTACCCGTACCGTACGACACGGCGGCGCAGTCGCTGGCCTTGCCCCTCTGTGGGGTGAGCGTGCGCGCGGGGTTTCCATCGCCAGCTGACGACTTCGTGGTGGAGCGGCTGGACATCATGCAGCTGCTGGTGAAGCACCCCCAGGCCACCTACTTCTGGCGCGTGCGAGGCGACTCGATGCGGGACGCAGGCATTGAGGACGGCAGCATCATCGCGGTGGACCGGGCGATCAAGCCCAAGCACAACAGCATCGTTGTGGCCATTGTGGACGGCGAATGCACGGTGAAGTATCTGCACCAGCGCGCAGGCCGCATCAAGCTGCGCGCGGCCAATCCCACCTATCCCGACATCATTCCCCGCGACAGCCAGACCATTGAGGTGTGGGGTGTGGTGAGTGGGTGCGTGAAGCTGTTTCTCACCTGATCTGATGGACGGAGGCCAGCATGTATGCGCTGGTGGATGGCAACAATTTTTACGTGAGCTGCGAGCGGGTGTTCCGCCCCAGCCTGAACGGTCGCCCGGTGGTCGTATTGAGTAACAACGACGGCTGCGCGATTGCTCGCAGCAATGAGGCCAAGGCCCTGGGCATCAAGATGGGGGCGCCGTGGTTTCAGATTCGGCACATGGAAGACACCCACGGCCTGGTGGCTTTGAGTGCCAACTTCACGCTGTACGGCGACATGAGCAATCGGATGATGAGCCTGGCTGCGGGCTTGGGCCCCTCGCAGGAGATATACAGCGATGAATCGTTCGTCGGCCTGCAGGGGCTGCGGGGCGACCTGATCACACGCAGCCACGCCATCCGTGCGCGCATCCACCAATGGGTGGGCATCCCCTGCGGTATCGGGATCGGCCAGACCAAGACGCTGGCGAAGCTGGCCAACCACATTGCCAAGACGGCAGAGCGCAAACCGGGGAGCTACCCCGCAGAGCTGGCCCAGGTGTGCAATCTGACCGCCCTGCCTGCCCAGGACCTGGACGACGTATTGGCCAGCACGCTGGTGGAAGAAGTCTGGGGCGTAGGCCGCAAGATCGGCGCGCAGCTGCATCAGTGCGGGGTGCATACAGTCCTGGACCTGGCCCGGCTGGATCCGGCCATGGTGCGCAGGCGCTGGAGCGTGGTGCTGGAACGCACGGTACGTGAGCTGCAGGGCATACAGTGCATCGAGCTGGATGACGCACCTGAGCCCAAGAGAGAAATCGCCTGCACACGTTCATTCGGCCAGGCGGTGACTGAGCTGCCGCCGCTGGTAGAGGCTGTGAGCGAGTTCGCCAGCCGTGCGGCCGAGAAGCTGCGCAAGCAAGGCAGCCTGGCCAGCCAGCTGCTGGTGTTCTGCCACACATCCCCTTTCCGACCTGCCCCGCGCTTCAACAAGTCAGTGGTGGTCCCCCTGCGTCGACCTACGGCCGACACCGGCAAGCTGGTGTGGGCGGCGGCAGCCGGTATGCGCCGCATGTACGAGCCTGGGTACAAGATGGCCAAGGCCGGGGTGATGCTGCTGGACCTGGTGCCGGGCAATGTGCTGCAGGGCGAGCTGGATCTGGAGGACGAAGACCACCGGGACCGCACCCAGCTGATGGTGGCACTGGATGCGCTCAACCAGCGCTATGGCAAGGGCACCGTGCATTCAGGTGCCACGGGCGGCACCAACAGGGGCAAGGACTGGGGGATGAAGCAGGAGAGGCGTACGCCGCAGTACACGACGCGGTGGGAGGATGTGCCGGTGGCAAGGGCCTAAGAGTGGGGGAGCTCCCACGCTCGAGGTCGGCTCTGCAGCGTGTGCCGTCGTTCGCATAGCTGAACTCGACGCCTAAAAGCGGTCGTCCAACTCTGAAGCTCTGTCGTAGTTTCAGCTCTTCGCTAGCTCAACCCAGCAAGGCTTTGTCGGCGATTGGCTACAGAACGCCTTGCGGGATTGCTGCGACCGGCTCACATTGATCGTAGCTGGCTGTTGCCCGGAAAGTCGCTCAGAGCGGCGTCCAGCAGCGCTCCTATCGTGATATTGCCCCCGCCGCCGTTGTGGATCAGGCGGAGCGCCGCGTGCCAGGCGGCCTGCCCATTGCCCACCGGCGAAAGCGCAGATGGGTCTCCGCCGGCACGAGACCAGATCTCGTTGTGCCCTGGCCCGCTGGGATAGAGCTGAGCCATCACAGGTGCGACCTTGCGCCAGTCGATCGTGAGCAAACTTGGAGCCACCACGGTCCCTAATGCAGGTGCAGCCGGGGTCGGTGTTGGTCCCTGAACTGGGGCCGCATCCTCGCCCTTGAACCAGCCACCCTTGCGCAGGGCGAGTGGGAAATTGTTCTCCGTGCGGGCTCGAAGAACAGGATGTTGAATCTTGTCGCCGACGGGATTCGCTGGAACCTGCTCAGAAAGATACGTGAATAGATCCAGCACACGCACCGTCCCGTCGTCAGCGCCGAGTGCCTGGCCGCGCAACCCCTCTAGCAAAAAATGTGTGAACAGGCTGTGCCCACGCCAGGTTGAGGTCATCGACACCTCAGTCTCTCTGCATGAAGCGATTACCACACGCCCAGCGCCCGAGGATAGCTTCTCCAGCGCGGCGTCTCGGAGACCCGAAAGCATGCCTTTGGATTCCCCTTCCGCCTTCACGTGTGCCGCGGCTTCGGCATGGCAGGCGTCCATTAGCAGAACTACGCGCGCCGCGGGAATCGCCGTGAGCAGTTCTGTCAGCTCCTGCGCGAGCAAGCCTGAACCGTCTGGATTACCTGGCACGTAGTCGGCGGGGTAGAGATAGCCAGCGTACTCCGGTGCACCAATCCTGCGGCCGCCGTGCCCTGAGAAGAAGACAACGACGGTGTCGTCCGACTTCGCTGTTGCCGCCAACTCGCGCAGAGCGTCGACGATATTGCTCTTGGTCGCCTGCTCATCCAGCAGCAGCCGAACCTGCGAGGGCGGGTAGCCGCACAGCGCGGGATCGCACAGGAGCTGCGCCACCGCTTCAGCGTCATTGCGGACTAGGCTGGGCAATTGCAGCGAAGGGCAATATCCCTTGCCGATGCCGATTACCAACGCCCGTCCACCGTCGAAATTCTTTTTTTGCTGAGTCATAGCCAAAATCGCTGCCGCTGGAGCTGCCGCAAAGTGTCGTTGTAGGGGTGCTGGGCAGCCATTTCGTGAAGGACGGCTTCCGCCCCCGGCGCCATGCCATTGCGCAAGCCGCGAATGCTTCGGTGCCAGCTGGCGCGGCCAGAACCTTCATTGGACAGATCACCCGGATTTCCGCCGCTGCGGCTCCATAGCTCGTCGTGCCACGGCCCGCTCGGGTAAAGCGCCACCGCTTCCGTCTCGAACGCGCCCCAGGCCTCATCCTTGGTGAGCGGAGGCGGTAAGCCAATTTTGTAGCTGACCCACAGCATGTCGATGGGGCCGAGCAGCCGATAGCACTCACGATACAGCGGATTCAAGTCCATCCGGACATTGAGCAAATTCTTCGCATCGCGAACTGCGTCGCGCCACTCATTCATTCTGATGAGTTCACCCAAGGCCTTGGCGGCTGCCTCGTTGAGACGCAGGGCGCTCTGGCTGAGATCAATCAGGAAATCATAGACCTCGCGGTCACTCTCGAAGCAGAACTCGTCTAGGTACAGCTGGAACGCTGCGGGCTCCCGATGCAGGACGTCGATCAGATAGCCGCGGCGCTTGACGATCGCGACGATCACCGACGCGAGGCGAGGCTCCACTGAGGCCAGGCGCTGCTCTTCGCGCTCAAATTGACCCAGCCAACCGCACGCGGTCGCGTCGAGGATCTTGGCCAAATGAGGACTTGGAATGAGATCCCAGGCGCGCTCGCGCTCGCTGACGTCCACGATGTTGGCGAGTGGCGTGGACGCGACCACACCCCAAAGCGATTCGACGGCCATCTGCGCGGTGATGGTCTCGCCGAGGCCGGTCTTGCGGTTCGGCAAAGCATCCAGGACTGCTGGCGACAGATCGAAAGCCCTTTTGAACAGCAGGAACCACTCGAAACGCTTCCAGTCAAAGCGCTTCAGCACGGACGGCTCTCGGACGCAGGCCTCAGCAGCCATCTCGGTCACATGCTGATCTTGGACGACGATCGCGACATCGACCACCTCCGCATCGTCGGCCTTACTGAGCGCGCCGGCCAGCAACATCTGCGTCGATACCTTGCTGCCCGGCGACACAGCCAGTGCTGCCTCCACGGCTCCAAGGGGTGGGCGAGAGCGCGCCAGCAAGACGCCGCTCAGTTGCCACCAGCCTTTGGCAAGTAGCTCAGGTACAAGCGCATCAGCGGTACTGGCCGCAACCAAATCGTCGACGACTTCTAGCACGCGCATTTCGTGGGCAGGCCCCAGCAACGACAGCAGCCGCGAAGCTTGGGCAGCCTCGAGCTTCAATAGCCGCCAGACGGCTTCAAAGCCGCGTTTGTGAATCGCCTTGGCCTCGCTCGCCGCACGAAAGCCCGCCTCTACCGCGGCCAACCACATTGGCGTGGGCTTGCCGGTGTTCCAGCCAGCGAGAACTTCCTGCAGGCCGTCCGCATAGACAGTGCTGGCCCTGTCCTTAACCCACAACTCAATGGCGCCGGAAAGCATCGGCGCCTCAGCCAGCCCGGAAAAGTCCAAGTTGCGCAACGACTTCACATTGTCCAAGGCCCAATGCGCCGCCGAGGCCAGAACCCGCTTAGTGGCCTCCAGCTTCACTGCTTCAGCCGCCGCCGACTTGTCACTGGCATCGATCAGCATGCGCAGCAGCAGGATGTCATCGTTCGGCGTGCCCTGCTCGCGCCAAAGCTCGAACGCCTGCACGGCAACCGCAACAGCTACTGGCGAGTCCAAGCGCAGCCCAGCCTGCCTTGCAAAGTCACGGACCGACGCTTCGGCAGGCGAATCCAGAATCGTCGCGGCATGGGCTCCCGCCTCGATCGGCGCCTGCAAGTCGATGACCTGCGCAGGGGGCCAGCGCGAAATTAGCACTTCGGGCGTGCAGGCCACGGCCAGCTCATGGACGTCGTCGGGGCCGAAGCTGAGGCCGAACGTCAGCTTGCTTCTGTACTCTGGCGGTGCCCTGCGCCAGAGCTCGAACATGGTCTCCTCAAGGCCCTGGCTCTGACGGACGACGATAGGGCTCGGCCCGTTTCCCGTGAGCGCCGTGGCAATCGCGACCGCGCCCTGCGATGGGGCAGTGGCTATCTCCGCACCCGACAAAGCACCCAGCTCGATGGGATCGAGCCCGTCGCCCTCTGACCAGGGCGACTCGAGGATTGCCGCGATCGGGCGCAAGTCGCCAAGCGACTCGACATCGGCATGTGGAATGAAAGCAGCCCTGGACAACACCATGCCGCCGCGATTGGCGGCAGCGTCACGGCGCGTGTGGACCAATATCAGCCAGGCACCCTCCTTGATCAACCGGAAATAAGGCGCCCACTCCACCCCGGCTGGGCAGGTTTGCGGCAGGTCGGTGCGCCATGAGACATTCCTGAATTGCCCTGCAAGCCCCGCATCACTCGCCACGAGGAGCGCGTGTCCGGCCGCTGCCCCATATACCGCTTGGTGCAGCCGCATCAATTCCCCGACATGTCGGCCAAGCGCACGATTGGAACCGTCAGATCAGGATTCGAGCGGCCATCGGCCTCCACGACGAAACCTGAGTTCTCGGGGCCTCGGTCGATGAAAGCTTCGTCGGCTTGCTTCATGTCCAGCTCACCCCCCAGCGCGGACAGGCCCAGCACCGAGGCGCGCGCATCCCAGTTGCTCCGCACGAACGAAGCCAGCAACGGCAACTGCTCATTCAGCAAATCACTTGGCTTGGTGCCTTCGGGCAGCTTCAACTCGTCCCAGCACGACAGCAGCACCACCAGCGGCGGCACCGGTCCTCGCTCGTGGAGGCCGCGCGCGTGCAGCAGCATCTGAAGCAGCTCCACCAGGCGCGCCTGAATGGAGCGTCTCGGCTTCGTCGCCTCGCCATCCGGCGTACGCACGACATGCGCCAGCGGCTTGCTGAAGATGTCGTCGTCAGCTTTCGTCAGCTTGGGGCGCACGATCAAGACCCAGCCGTGAGCGGCCTGGGTCCGGTCCAGCCACTCTTGCTTCATTGCCCGGCTATCGATCAGCTGCCTGACCTGCTCGCCGGCGTAGTCCGGCCAAGTCAAATCCATCGCCCGGCCGCCCGCATCGACGACCGGCAGGATCACGTCCTGATAGACGCCCGACGGCGTGTGCTCCGCCAGCAAGCCAGCGCCCAGACGCCGGCGCACCTCATCGAAAGCGGAGACGTCCGCCGCGGCCACCCGCAGCTTGATCTCGCACTTTTCAGCCTCGATGCGCTCGAGTAACTGCGCGCCGTAGTGGCTCTTGCCGTTGTCGGACTCGCCGAACAGTGCGATGCGAACGTTGGCATCCGGGCCGCTCATGCAAATGCTCCAAATGTCTGGAAGAGGGCCCGACTCGCGTCTTCGCGCTCTTCGCGTGCGACCAGGGCGGGCTTGGCCGACAGGATCCAAGCCAGCAGCTCGACGATCCCCTGGCCGCGGTTTCGCGTCTCTTCACCGGGTGCCGGGAGCATGCTGACGCGAAACTCCTGGAAGTGGCCGAGGCTGCGCCGCGCTGCCTCTTTGATTCGCGTTTCCATTTCAGGCGACACAGTTACATCGCATTTCGTCCATACTAGTGCCACCGGTCGACCTACAGCTTCTGTGCCGATGCGACGAAGCAGATTTACCAATGCAACGCGGGCCTGCCCTCGATCAGGCCCCGTTAGGGCCTGAGAGTCTGCGACTACCAGGAAGACATCCGCGCGCTGGGAAAGCCAACGCGCACCCTCGCCCTGCGGGCTGGCTTGGTTGGAGGCCCAGTAGGTGAACCATTCACCGGGCGCGTCAGCTGCCACCAGCTCACACCGCCCCTGCGGTGCGTCCAGGGAAAAGTGGAGCATCCCGGGGTAGCGGCCACCACCAGTAGAGGTGTGGGGGGGGAACGTGGGCCCGCTCGCCGAAGTCCAGCGCAAGCTCCCGGCGATGTTCTCCCAGCCCTCCAGAGTGACCGAGCCTGCAAACTCGACGCCATCGGGCCGAATGCCGCGGGCGATCAGAAGATAGAACGCCGCAAGCAGCGAAGTCTTGCCCGCATCCGACGCGCCAGCGATCGTCAGCAACTTCAACTTTGAAGCGCCGGCCAGATAGGGCAGATCGGCTGGCCCCATGGCGTTGCCAGTCCACGGAAAGCGAAGTTGGCGTTCGGCGCTTTCGCGATCTTCCGCCGACTCCCCCGCATCAGCAGATACTGACCCCTTCGCGAAGTGAGGGCAGTCCTCGGGCACCTCCCCGAGCGGGCACGATGTGGTGGGTACATAGCAACTGCGGTGCGAGCAACGGCTACTCATCGGCCGCGTCCTCAGCCTCTGTGGCCTTCTGGATCCCCTGCACCGCTCGCACAGCCATCAGTTCACGCAGCAGCCAGATGGCCCAGCCCTGATAGGTCAGCATCGGCGTGCAGATCTGCGCGACGCCATCCATTTGGTGAACGCTGGTCATCAACAACCCTGCAGGGACCCGGATCGCCAGACAGTCGGTCAGTGCAGTGCGCGTCGGCGCGTCGGCCCTTTGGATCGCAGCAATGTCCTGCGCATCGTTGCCCAACCCGAGTGCCAAGATCGCCTCCGACAGGAAGGAATCAACGGCGGGCTCATAGGCGTCGGGCAGGTAGCCGGAAAGGTCAGCCACCGCGCGGATCACGGCCTCCGCTGCACCAAGCTCGCGGTAGGACTTGGCGGCGGACTCTGAGTACAGCGACTGGCGCCACCACAGCAGGCGCATCGACAGCTGGATCGCCGGATTTATGGTGCCAAGGGCAGCGATGCTGTTCGCGACGCCTCGCTGATTCTTCTCGTCGAACTTGGCTGCTTCTGCGATTGCCATGTCGATATGGTCAGCAATGATCGGCATCAGCCGATCAGAAAATTCGTGGCTCCACGGATTGGCAGCGTTGGACCAGTGGGGATTTGGGTTTTCACCAGGAGTCCCGGCGCGGTTGTGTGGGCCCACCGCCGCTTCGATACTCTTCAGCAACTTCGGCCGGTCAACCTTTGTCGCCTTGACGGTGCTCGGCAGTGCAATGCTCACCCCTTGCGCAGGTACGGTCAGTGCCTCGCGTTCTTTCGCGAATGCAGCCTCGGCTGCATTGACGAGCAGCTTGACCGACGAGGCGTACTTCCCGAGTTCAACCGCTGGCGCGAAGTTCCGCATCAACAGAGCGATAGCAGTTCCCAGAGACCGCTGGATCTCAATGGCAGCCACCAACGCCTGAAGTGCGACCCCGCGATACAGCGTGTTGGCTTTGCCATCGCGGAACACGCTTTGATAGGTATTCCAGTGGACTCCGATGGCGCGGGCCGTGTCATCGAACGCGTCGGCTGGATTCTTGTCGTCATCACGCAGGATAGCTACCAGTGCCGGGATCGCCATGCTGATGGGCCTGTCAGCGAATTCAATCGCCAGCGCCGCTGAAGCCGCCCGCAGCTTTTCCAGCCGCGTATCTTCTCCCTCGAGATCGATCAGGCTCACCTGCATGAACGCCTGAAGAACTGTCGCTGACATAGTCTCTCCTCCCAATTTTGTGGATCACGGCGTCGCCCCGAAGCGCGCCCACCAAGGTCGAGCGTCGCTGTACGCGAGGGCTAGCATAAGCCGTTGCAAGTTTGTAACACGAACGCGAGCGCCGTACGTTCGTCGAGTCGCGCCATTGTTTAGCTCCCGCCGGCAGCAATGAGAGAGCGACATTCGCATGGGGCAGAAGCTTCGGGAGCACACAGGTGCAACAGCGACCATGAGCTACACCCACGTCCTCAATTTGGGCGGTGGCGCCGTACGGAGACCGCTGGACACCCGGACCAGAAGCGTTCCGCCTTAAAGCAGTCGCTCGTGAAGTTCGGCAATCAGCCTGAAGCCGACTTCTGACATCCCAAGTCGGCTTTGCAGCGGTTGCTGTCCTTCGCCTTGCTGAACTGGACGTAGGAAAGCAGTCGTTCAACGTCGGAGTTCAGCCATCCAGCCAGCGAGGCAGGCGCAGGTAGGCCGCAACGAAGGTTGAACCTCATGTGCACTACCCACATCTCATTGCGCAAATTAATATCTGCGTGGGCGATCAGGCCGGCATCTGCAGTTCAGAAACGCCGCCATCCGGACGGAACCAAAGGTCTCGTATTGCTGCATCGTCACTCTTCGGTTTCGGCTTAACGTCCCGTACCTTAAATGTTGTCGGCAGATTGACCGAGTTACCAAAGATCAAAGCATGCTGCTTTGGTAAAGACGGTAGCCGCTTCATTACGCTGTCAGACACGAAGGGGGTCATTTGTCGGATGTGCTGAAGATCGTCTGGATTCTGTATGCGGTGGACGATGTAGTTTGAACATTGGGACAGAACTGTCTTCGAAAGTTCACTTGGCCGCTGCGATGCGACCATAAGAAAGAGGCCGTACTTGCGTCCCTCTTTCGCAATGCGTTGAAAGACTCGGCTGGCGTCAATTGCGTGACCCGAAGGGCGCTCTGCCACGTAACGATGGGCCTCTTCCAGGATCAAGTTCACTGGCGCCCGGTTTCTCGGCTCTGCTTTTCGTAGACGATCAAATATCAAACGAGCAATGACAGCAGAGGCTACCTCAACGACTTCGTCGGGTGCCTCGTTCATGTCCAATATGATCAATTGTGCCGACCGCTTTAACCCATCCTTATGCCGGGTTAGGCCTATGCAGCGTTCCACAAATTGCGCGCGATCAAGTTCGTGTTCAAGCAACTTGGAAGGGTGCACGCGCAGAAATGCGAACTCTTCTCGCTCACGGATCCACTTGAAGCGTGTGACCATCTGCGCGCAGTAATCGCGGATCTGCCGATTGCCATGGGCCTCTTCGTACAGCAACGCGAGGTCAAGCGCCTTCTCCATGTCATCGAAGGCGAACTGCTTGTTCGCATAGTTGGGCAATGACACTTCGTCTCGAACCAAGCCGGTCAAGAGCTCACTGAATCCCTTCGCATCAGCCATTTCGCCGTACTTCACTTCGATTCTCGCTCGTACTGTTGCGATGCTGAGTTCGGGCGTGTTGAAAGTGGCGAGGAGGGCAAGAATGCGGTCCTTCTTCGACGGAGTACCGGCGTCGCCCTGCATGATGTGCAGCAGACACGACGCCAGAATATGGTTCCTCAATTCGTCCAACGCCACACCGTCGTTCCCTGCGAACAACGTCGATAGCCCCAGCGCCGTTCTCAGTACGGGTTGCTGGGTTTTTTCACTCGCCCGCAGGAGTAACTCCCATTCCTCTACAGACATGAACCAATGAGGGAGGCGAAACACTGAAGTCGATTCAGACTCATCCAGAGGGGCAACTTCTAGCGCCAGTGGATTGGTTTCAAGCTTGACGTAGTGCCGCTTTATCCCCTTTGGTAGTTCTCCGAAGGCCGAGCGGTACTCCCCGTTCACGTCAAGAAGAAAGAACGTTGCTCCCCGCGCGAAATATTCGTCGTTCTTCTCGAACAGTGATTGCAGCACGGTCGCCACGGTGCAGGACTTCCCACTTCCTGTGTTGCCCAAGACCGCCGCGTGACCCCCGAAAAACTCGTCAATGCGAATCTTTATGTCGTAGTTCTTGAAGATGGCGGAAGTCCCAATCGAGAGCGCGTTATAGCGGGTAGCAATTCCGTTTCCAAGCGGAGCAGGAACGATCTCGCGCGCACCCTGAACTTCAAAGATCCGATCAAGTTCCTCGTCAAGAACATAGAGCGCATCGGCATACAAGGACGGGAAAGTTGAAACCCCAAATCTGAACGCACCGTCTCGCTGTTGGGGCAGCATGCCAACTGGCACCAAATCCAGATACTTTGCCGACGACGCCTTGTCAATTTCCCCCTGTCCGCCAGGCTCGCTGCGGGGCATTGGGGCGTCCTTTTCACGTAAGCCGACAACCTCGGCGACAACGTATTCGGCCTGTGCGGGCATCACGACAAATGAACCCAGCCGGGCGACGTAATGGACGTCGTCAAATCCCACTACCGTAAAGTTAGAAGTGCCACCATGCAGTTCTACGACAAGTCGATCAGCAGCAACGGAAACCACCTTGCCGATGGCTCTACGGCGATCATCAGAAGTCATTGTCTGCCCCTTCGGCTGCGTCGAGGTTTTTTCCCTGCGCGATGAGATCCTGGAGCACTCTGGCAACAGCCGTATCGACTTTGTCGCCAGGGGATTCCGGCATGAACTTTCCAACAAATGTGTCGAAGTAGTGAGCGCGCGAGCCCTTAGCCGGCGCGTCTCCTCCTATCAGCCAGATGCGCGGATCATTGAGCGCCTTGAGCTTTTCGGGAATGCCCTTTGCATCTGGCGGTAAGAACGCGACCAGGCGAAATGTTGGCACTGTCAAGGCCTGGAAGATGATGTTGTTGACATGCTCGTCGCCAAAGCTGTAGCCCAACGAAAACAGAACACTCTGCTCTCGAACGACTCGTGCCTGGAACTCACGGAACAGGTCCGAATATGGAGAGCCGAAGCTTGCGTTTTGCTTCATTGGCGTCGGATAGATCATTACTCGGTCTGCGGCCTTGGCAGAGGCGGGGCTGACCTCACGAATCGGAAACAAGCTGCCGCCTTCTTCCACCCAGTTGATGGACCCATGCAGCTTGCACAGATAGATGAAGCTATCTACTGCAGCCCATTTGCGATTCGTCAGATCCAGTTGCTCTGCGAGCGCGTATCGATATGTGGTCGGGTTGAACCGCCGCTCGATAGTTCCAGAGAAGCCGTTGCAATAGGGCATCCCAAGGCGGTCCATCGCGGTCTCGCTGAACAGGTCGTAGTTTGTCGTGAACACCCAGGGCCGAGGCAACGTTCGATCTCGATAGACCAGTTTGCGATAGAAGGACTGGTAGAGGTCAACGATGTCCGAATCCCCGACCGAAAAAGCTCCCTCGGCGCATCGCTTGGTAACGAAGACGGTCACCTTCTTTATCAACGAGTCAATGGCGGCGGCGCCCTTTCGTAGCTCGTCGCTGTTGCTTCGCTTCAGCACGAACTGGAAGCTATAAAGAACCTCCATTAGGCGCTCTAGTACATCGTTCCGTTAAAACATTTACGTAAATGTGATCATGTGCGATCATGCCAACCCAGCGATTCCTTTTGGAGGCTGGCATGGCAAGACGGACGGGGCGAGCGGCGTTGGTGTTGAGCGGGGAGCACAAGGCAATGCTCGACGAACTTGCGGGCTCTCGCACGTCGCCGACGCGCGAAGTCGAACGAGCCCGGGTGCTGCTGGCGTACGCCGATGGGCAATCGCCCACGCAGATACAGCGCGCACTGGGTACATCCCGCCCGACGATCTACAAATGCATCGACAAGGCCTTGGCGACGGGTGTGGCGACGGGGTTGCAGGATCGCTACCACCGGCCGCACCCACCGCAAATCACCGATGACGCTCGTGCGTGGGTCGTGGACTTGGCTTGTCGCAAGCCCAAGGACTTGGGCTACGCCGCAGAGCTGTGGACGCTGTCGGCGTTGGCCGCGCACGTCAGCGCGAACGCACACAGCGCGGGCTTCGCGCGACTGGCTCGGGCGGGCAAGACCACGGTCTGGCGCATCCTCGACGCCCACGAACTCAAGCCACACCGCGTGCGCTACTACCTTGAGCGGCGCGACGCGCAGTTCGAGCGCAAGATGGCCGAAGTGCTGATGGTCTATCGCGACGTGAACCTGTACCGCGCCGATGCGGTCCACGACGCGCGTCCCGCGTCGATCTATACCGTCAGCGTCGATGAGAAGCCGGGCGTGCAGGCACTCGGCGTGACAGCCCCCGATCTGCCGCCGGTGGCCGGCGTACACCCCGGCGTGGGGCGTGATCACGAATACGTGCGCCACGGCACCTTGTCGATCATTGCAGCGCTGGACCTGCACAGCGGCGAGATCATCGCCAACGTCGAGCCGCGCCATCGCAGTCGCGAGTTCATCGCACTGCTCGAACGCCTGCATGCGCACTACCCGAGCGAGGCCGTTATCCGCGTCGTGCTGGACAACCACAGCGCCCACATCTCCAAGGAGACGATGGCCTACTTGGCGAGTCGCCCCGGACGTTTCGAGTACGTGCATACCCCAAAGCACGGCTCCTGGCTCAATCTCGTCGAGTCGGCCTTCTCGAAGATGGCTCGCTCGTTCCTGCGGCACATCCGGGTCGCTTCGCTCGACGAACTCAAGCTGCGCATCCTCAAAGGCATCGACGAGATGAATGCCCAACCCGTTCGCTTCCAATGGAAGAGCTTCGACTTCCAAATGGCTGAAACGTAAAGCTTTTGCGGAAACGATGTACTAGGTTGTTCTTGAATTCTCCCGCGCCCAGGTCAAATCCGAGGTGCTTCGCAAGAGCCTCCCGTTCTTCGGCACTCGGAAACTGCACGTCGTCGAACCCAGGGGCCGCGGCCAGGAATTCCACGGCCAGCGGCGCCATCGTCGGGATGCCCTTTTGTTGCCCTTCGCGCGACAGTGACGAGCATCCCGAGCCGAAAAGGAACGATAGATGTTTGGCATTGAGCGCGTCCTGCAAGTTCTCGCGCACCCTTGATGCAGCCCGCTCCCAGACGAAAGGTGCCCCATCCTTCGGGGCGACCACATCGTCTGCACCTTTGAAAAACGAGAACTTTGCCTCTGCCGCCTGTTCGTCCATCGTGCCCTCCCTTGGCGCTTTGCGCCTATTGAAGCGCCAGTATTACATTGAGGCGCCTGCCACAGGTGCGCAGCGCGTGGAGCTAAATACTTCCTGTCGGGCGCGCTAGGGCCTGTTAACACATTCTCAGTCCATCTGCGACAAGCACGAAGCTGATGAAGCCGAGGAACATGAGATCGAGTTTCTCGAAGCGCGAGAAGATGCGCCGGTAACCCTTGAGGCGACGAAACAGTCGCTCGACCTCATTGCGGCGCTTGTACATGGCCCGGTCGTATTCCCAAGGATCAAGGCGTTTGCTGGTCGGGGGCACGACCGGAATGAATCCCAGGTCCAGAGCAAGTTGGCGGGTTTCATTGCCTTCGTATGCCCGGTCCATGAGCAAATGAACGGGTCGGCTTGTCGCCCCGAGGCTGCTGAGCAAACGCCTGCCTTCAGGTGCGTCGTGCGCTTGTCCTGGCGAGAGGCAGAACGTCACGGCCGTTCGAGCATCCGCGGCAACCATATGAATCTTGGTGTTCCATCCGCCTCGGGACTTGCCGATGGACTGAGGGCCGTTTTTTTTAACGCTCCGGTGCCGTCTGGGTGGACCTTGATGCTGGTGGAGTCCAGCGAGACCGCCTCGATCTTGATGCGCACGACCTGGGCCCGCTGCAATTCCTCGAACATGCGATCGAGTACACCGGCCTTGGTCCAGCGGTTCATGCGCGTGTAGATCGTGTGCCAGTTGCCGAACCGTTTGGGCAGTCCACGCCACTTGCAGCCATGCTCGGCCACATAGAGGATGGCGTTGACTACCTGCAGGTTGCTCAGGCTGACATTGCCGCGCTGCTTGGGCAGACAGTGCTCGATGGTGGCGAATTGCTCGGGTGTGATCTCCATGCCAGAGATTGTCCCGCGCAGTCGCAGAAATCGCCATTAGTGTTAACACGCCCTAACTCCAGGAGCTTCACGATGCACCATCTTCATTCCCACCGCGCCCGGCAGCAACGTGCCACCACCATCGCCATCACGCCATCGGTCACCCGCTGGCACCCCGCGGCGCGAGCCGCTGGTTGGACACTGCTGGCCATGACGCTGACCGTCTTCGTGGTGTTCAGGCTCGGCTGACCACCGCCATCCACCGCTCTCCATGGCCCCTTAAGGAGGACCAAGCCAATGAACCACCCAGTTTTCCGGCACTACCCCCGCAACAGCCCTCAGGCCGCCGGGCGCATCCTGGCCACCGCCTTGCTCGCCAACGGCGACATCAAGGATGTCGAATGGCAGCGACTGGCCGACACGCAGGCCTTCGAACGGCTCGATCTGCATGGCCTGCAATGGCATGTCGTTCTGGACGAGTTGTGCCAGGACCTGATGACCGGTGTTCGCCCGGGGCGGGATATCCTGATCGACGGCCCGACGCTCGCTGCCTGGCTGGACGAGATCGATAACGTCGCGTTGCAGGCGCTGGTGATCAAGCTTTGCGCTCAAGTCATCGAGGCCGACGGCGAGGTGCACCCGGGCGAGTCGATGTTGTTGCGCGCGGCACTTGAGCGGTGGGTGCTGCCGATGGAAGACCAGGAGTGTGTCGAACCACTGGTCTACGGCCTCGACTTTCAGGTGGTGCCGCGCCCTGGCATCTCGATGCCGGGCTAACGTTCGATCAAGCATCAGGTGATTCCCCTTCCCCCATTCTCCATTCCCGAGGCCGGCCGCGCTGCAGCGCTGTCGGCCTTGTTGTTTGTCGAGCTAACCAACAAAGGCATAATTCTCGCAACAGCTTGTCTGCTGTGCGAAGAAGGAACAACATGAAACATGTCTACTTGGCCCTGCTGCTCGCCATGACGGCTGTCGTTTTTCTCTTCAAGTTCCAGAACCTCGACACTGTGACCGTGCAGTTCCTGTCTGCGAGCTTGACGCTACCGCTGTCGTTGCTGCTGCTGGCGGTGTACGTGCTGGGCATGCTGACGGGAGGCACGCTCCTGTCCATGGTTCGCAGCTGGGTGCGCGGCGCCACCTCGAAACCTCCCTTGAGCAACTGAGCCATGGCGACTTTGCGGCAATGACTTTTCTTCTGTTCGCGGGGGGGCTCCTGGCCTTGGTTGCCGGCGCCTTCATCCTCGTGCGCGGTGCGTCGCTCCTGGCATTGCGCCTGGGTCTGTCGCCGCTGGTGGTGGGTCTCACGGTGGTGGCTTTTGGCACCAGTGCACCGGAGATGGCCGTGACAACCGGCGCAGTGCTGGCCGGGCAGGGCGGGCTGGCGGTGGGCAACGCCGTGGGCAGCAACATCTTCAACGTGCTGTTCGTCCTGGGCCTGGCCGCGCTCATCACGCCGCTGGCGGTGCACCGGCAAGTCATCCGCCAGGAGGCGCCGATCATGATCGGCGGCGCCGTGTTGCTCATCGTCCTGGGCCTGGACGGATCGTTGGGGCTGTTCGACGGATCGCTGCTGCTCGGCCTGCTGATGGCCTACACCGCGTTCCTGGTCCGGCAGTCGCGCGCGGAGCCGGCCGCGACCGGTCCCGACGAGTACGCCGACACACTGCAGCCGGCCAAGGCGGGGCGGTGGGACGCCCGGCTGCCGGCACAGCTCGGTCTGATCGTCGCCGGGCTGGTGCTGCTCGTGCTGGGATCGGATTGGCTGGTGCAGGCGGCAGTCATCTTCGCGCGTGCACTCGGTCTGTCGGAGGTGATCATCGGCCTGACCATCGTCGCCTCGGGCACTTCGCTGCCGGAGGTGGCGGCATCGGTAGTGGCCAGCCTCAAGGGCGAACGCGACATCGCCGTGGGCAACGTGGTGGGCAGTTGCGTGTTCAACCTCTTTGGCGTCGTTGGCCTGGGGGCCGTCGTGGCGGCTGTGGGCACCGGTGCCGCGCTGCCGCTGCCGCCGGACGTGGCCCGGTTTGATCTGTGGGTCATGCTCGCCGCACTGGTGGCTTGCCTGCCGGTCTTCCTGACCGGTCGCGAGATCGCCCGTTGGGAGGGCGGCCTGTTCCTGGGCTACTACGTCGCGTATGTGGCCCACCTGGTGCTGGCGGCGCAGCGCCATGACGGCGTCCAGGCCTTCGGCGACGCGATGCTGGGGTTCGTGGTGCCGCTGACCATCGTCACGCTGGGCGTGACGATGTTGCGGCGGGCGGGGCGCTGAGCGTGGGCACGCCGCTTCTGAGCTCGGCGGCCGATGGCGGCATGGGGCTGGCCTCTCGTGCCGCCTTCACGGCGCTGCCTCTGGCCGCGCTGGGCGTCGTGGTGGGCATGTTGTTGTGGCTGCAGCTGCCGACGGGTGGTGCGCTCGAGTGGATACCGGCGCTGGGCATCTCGCTGGCCTGGCGCATCGACGGCCTGGCGGTGCTGATGCTGCTGATGATCACGGCTGTGGGCAGCGCGGTATTCGTCTACGCCGGCGGCTACTTCGCAAGCCACCCGGGGCAACGGCGGCTGTTCGTGCAGCTCACGCTGTTCATGGTGGCGATGATCGGCTGCGTCACTGCTGACAATCTGTTCACGCTCTTCCTGTTCTGGGAAGCCACCAGCGTGCTGTCCTTCCTGCTCGTCGGCTTCCACCATGAACGCGCGGTCAGCCGCAAGGCGGCGCAGCAGGCGCTGCTGGTGACAGGCACCGGCGGCCTGGCGCTGCTGGCGGGCTTGATCCTGATCGGGCAGGTGATGGGCACCAGCACCATCAGCGTGATCGTCGAACGCCTGCCGGCCACCGCGCCCACCCCGCTGCTGACGGCGGGTGTCCTGTTGGTGATCGTGGGCGCCTTCACCAAGAGCGCGCAGTTCCCGTTCCACTTCTGGCTTCCCAACGCGATGGCCGCGCCAACACCGGTGTCGGCCTACCTGCATTCGGCCACGATGGTGAAGCTGGGTGTGTACCTGCTGGCGCGGCTGGACGCCGGCCTCGACGACTGGCTGCTGTGGCAGGTGCTGCTGCAGGGCGCGGGTTCGATCACCGCCGCCTGGGGCATGGTGCTGGCGCTGCGCGAGCGCGACCTCAAGCGCATCCTGGCCTGGTCGACGGTGGCCACGCTGGGCACCTTGGTGGCGCTGGTGGGCATGCCAGGCGAAGGTGCTGCGGTGGCTGTGGGCGCGCTGCTGCTGGCGCATGCGCTGTACAAGGCGCCGCTGTTCTTCGTCGCTGGCAATGTCGATCATGGCACCGGCACCCGCATCATCGACCGACTGGGCAACCTGCGCCACGCCATGCCGTGGACCGCGGCGGCGGCGGCGCTGGCCGGCATGTCGATGGCCGGCATCCCCTTGTCGTTCGGCTTCGTGGTGAAGGACCTGATCGGCGACGCCAAGGCGGCCGACAACGTGCTGGCTTTCGCGCCGCTGGCCAACACGGTGTTCTCGGCCATCGCGGTGGCCGTGGCCGGTGTCGCCGCCGTGCGCGTGTTCTGGCACCGCGCGCCCGAGCCCGCGCTCACCGGCGTGCATGAGGCCGGTCCCGCGCTGGTGCTGCCGCCCATGGTGCTGGCCGGCTTCGGCGTCGCGCTGGGGCTGTTCCCGGCCTGGGCCCAGCCGATGGTAGAAGCTGCGGGGGTGGCCATGACCGCCGGCGACGACCCTGTGCTGGCGCCGCTGGCGCGGGCACTGCTGGCAGAGTCGCTGACCTTTGCCACCACGCTGGCGCTGGGTGCGATCGTCTATCTGCTGTGGGACGTGCTGCACCGCATGGTGGATGCGGTTGCCCCGCGGCTAGCCACCTTCGGCCTTGCCAGGCTCTACGAACGTTCCCTGGACTGGATTCCGCGTCTCGCTGCGTTCAGTACGCGGGCGTTGCAGCACGGACGCTCGCCAGGTTACATGGCCGTGGCGGCGGCCGCGGCGGTGCTGGCCATCGGGCTCCCGCTGGTGGCAGCCGCGCCCACGCTGGCCTGGCCGGCCTGGTCTGCGCCGCCATTGGGCGTGGCCGGTGCCGTGCTACTGATCGCTGTCGGCGCCATGGCGGCCGCCACGCTGAAGGACCGCCTGGTGCTGCTGCTGGGTGCCGGTCTCGTGGGCTACGGCAGCGCAGTGCTGTTTCTCTTTGCGGGGGCGCCGGACGTCGCCTTCACACAGGTGGTCGTTGAGACGGTGTTCGTCATCGTCGTTGCGGCGGTGCTGTTGGCGTTGAAACGCCAAGGCAAGGCCATGAGCGTGCCCGAGCCGGTCTGGCGCCCGATGGCGCTCGTGCTGTCGCTGGCCTTCGCCACCGTGCTGACCGCGCTGCTGCTGGCCGCCGTGGCGCTGCCCTTCGACGACACGCTGTCGCGCTGGTTCGGCGAGCACAGTGTGCCGGCCGCGCAGGGCCGCAACGTGGTAAACGTGATCCTGGTCGACTTCCGAGCGCTGGACACGCTGGGCGAGATCACGGTCGTGATGCTGTCGCTGCTGGCGGCGGTGCCGCTGCTGCGTGCTGTGCGCACCCGGCGCGACACGGAGGCCGGACGATGAACCGCCGGCTGGTCATCCTGGAGGTAGTGGCTAAGCCCCTGTACGTGGTGATCCTGGCCGCGTCGCTGGTGGTCCTGCTGCGCGGCCACAACGAGCCCGGCGGCGGCTTCATCGGCGGCCTGCTGGCGGTGACCGCCAGCGTGCTGTGGGCCGTCGCGCACGGACCCGATGCCGCCACGCAGCGCCTGCCGCTGCGCTCGCCGGTGCGGCTTGCGGCGCTGGGCGTGCTGGTCGGCGCGCTGTCGGGCCTGCCGGCCTGGCTGATGGGCAAGGCCTACCTTACGCACCTGTGGGCCGGTGTGCCGCTGGGCTTCACGACGCTGCCGGTGTCCACGGTGCTGGTGTTTGATCTCGGCGTCTACCTGTGCGTGTGGGGTGCGCTGGGGGGTTATGCCATCGCACTGCTCGACAGCGACGAGGCGGAGGAGGGCGCGCAATGATCTGGGCCGTCGCCTTCGCGCTCTGGATCACGTTGACCGCAGGGCTGTACCTGGCGCTGTCGCGCGACGTGCTGCGCTGCGTGGTGGGCCTGGCGCTGCTGGGCAGCGCGGTGAACCTGCTGCTGCTGGCCGCGGGCCGCCTGGGGTCGGCGCAGCCGGCGGTGATCGAGGCGGGCGGCCGGGTGCTGCAGGAGGCGGCCAACCCGCTGCCGCAGGCGCTGGTGCTGACCGCCATCGTGATCGGGTTCGCGCTGATGTGCTTTGCGCTCGTGCTGGTCATGCAGTTGGTGCGGCGCGTCGGCACCGACGATGCGCTGGCGCTGCGGCTGGTGGAGCCCGAGCCGGCGGACCCCGTGAAGCCGCCGCTGGCCTTCGATGCCGTCCATGCCGACGACGATGCGCGGCCGCAGAGGGCCGACACGTGAGCATCGTCGCCACCGCACCCGTGCTCGTGCCGCTGGCCACCGCGGGCCTGACGGCGCTGTTCTCGGGCCGGTCCCGCACGCAGCAGGCCATCAGCTTCGTCGGCGTCCTGGGCTTCCTGGGGGCGGCGGTGACGCTGCTGGCGCAGGTCAGCGCCAGCGGCCCGGTCGGCGTCAGCTTCGGCGATTGGCCCGCGCCCTACGGCATTCAGTTCCGCTTCGACGGCCTGTCCACCGCCTTGCTGCTGTTGACGGCGCTGATGGGCCTGGTCACGCTGATCTTCCTGGGCAGCGACGCCGACCCCGGTCCGCGCCACCGGCTGCTGCTGCCGCTGCTGCACGGCACGCTGGCCGGCGTGGCCGGTGCCTTCAGCACCGCCGACCTGTTCAACCTCTATGTCTGGTTCGAGGTGATGCTGATCTGCGCCCTGGGCCTGATCGCGCTGGGCGGCCGGCGCGACCAGCTCGATGCCGCCTTCAAGTACCTGGGCCTGAACCTGTTCGGCACGCTCCTGCTGCTGGCCGCCATCGGGCTGCTCTATGCCGCCACAGGGCAGCTCAACTACGGCGGGCTGGCACTGGCGGCGCGCCAGCTCGACCCGGCCCTGCTGCACACGTTGCTGGCGGCGCTGACGGTGGGGCTGCTGCTGAAGGCCGGGGCTTTTCCGCTGTATGCCTGGCTGCCGGCGTCCTACCCCACGCTGCCCGCGCCGGTGCTGGCCCTGTTCGCCGCGCTGCTGGGCAAGGTGGCGGCCTACGCCGTGCTGCGCATGCTGGGCGACGTGTTCATGCCCGAAGGTGCGGCGCTGTACGAGGTGCTGGGCTGGGTGGCGGTGGCCACCATGGTGGCTGGTGTGCTGGGCGCGGCGCACCACTGGGACATGCGGCGCATCCTGGCCTTCCACAGCGTCAGCCAGATCGGTTACGTGCTGCTGGCGGTGGCACTGGGCGGCCCGGCCGGCCATGCCGCGGCGCTGTTCTACACGCTGCACCACAGCCTGGTGAAGGCCAGTCTGTACCTGACCGCCGGCATGGTGGCCAGCGTGGCCGGCAGCTACGACCTGCGGCGCATCGGTGGCCTGGCCGCCGCACGGCCGATGCTGGCGCTGCTGTTCGCGGTGATGGCCTTGTCGCTGGTAGGCATTCCGCCGCTGTCGGGCTTCTGGGCCAAGCTGCTGGTGCTGCAGGAGGCCTTTGCACAGGGGCGCTACACGTGGGCCGCGCTGGCCCTGCTGGTGAGCGTGCTGACGCTCTACTCGATGATGAAGATCTGGACCGAGGCCTTCTGGAAGCCCCATCCCTTGGCCGATGCGGAAGGTGTATGGCCAGCGCGGCGCGTGGCGCTCGCACCGGCCTGGGCGGCGACGGTCAGCCTGGCGGCCGTGACGCTTGCGATCGGATTTGCACCCCAGACACTGATCGAGTTCGCGCAGGCCGCGGCCGCGACGCTGGGCCGGAAATGAACCGCAGGAGCCGCCACATGAATTGCCGTGCCGCATGAACAAGCTCACCGCCGCCGTCCTTTTGCCACTGCGCTTTGGCTGGGCGATGCTCGCCTCGGGCGTGCAAACGGTTGCCGCGATCGTTCGGCGCGGCCTGGCTATCGGCACGGCGCCTGCGGCGACCTTCGTGCGCATCGGCTTCGCGCCGATGAGTCCACAGGGCGCTGCGCTGCTGGTCTGCATGATCTCGCTGACGCCGGGGACGACGGTGATCGACATCGACCTGGTGCGCCGGGAGATGGTGCTGCACATGCTCGACGCGAACAACGCGGCGGCTGAGGTCGACGCCATCCGGCGCGACTTCGAGCCGCCGCTGCTGGCCTGGTTTGGAGAGTCGGCATGAACGGGCTGCTGAACGCGGCCTCGGTGGGCTGGGCCACAGCCGTGCTCACCTTGCTGGCGCTGTGCGCGACCCTGATCGCCACCGTGCGCATCGTGCGCGGGCCTCGGCATGCGGATCGCGTGGTGGCCCTCGACATCTTCCTGGCGGCCGCCGTGGCGCTGTGCGTTGCGGCCTCGCTGGCCACCCGCCGCACCGTGTTCCTCGACGTGGCCATCGGCCTTGCGCTGGTCGGCTTCGTGGGGACGGTGGGGTGGGCACGCTTGATCGAGCGGTCGGCGCCGTCCGATACGCAGGAGGAGCGGCGATGATGACGACCCTGGGCGGGCTGCTGCTTGCTGCTGGCGCGGTGTTGCTGGTGATCGCAGCCTGGGGCGTGATCGTGTTGCCCGATGCACTGGCCCGCCAGCACGCGGCGACGAAGGCGGGCACGTTGGCGCTGACGCTCGTGTGCGTGGGCGCCTTGCTCGTGGCCCAGGACACGGCCTGGACCTGGCGGCTGCTGCTGATCCTGGGTTTTCTGCTGGCGACCTTGCCGGTGGCTTCTCACCTGCTGGCACGGGCTGCAGTGCGCGAAGGGGGTCTGGCTCAAGCGGTCGACGCGGCGGAGTTCGTCTCCAACACGGACTGGGACGGAACGCCTGACTGAAACAGGTGTTCCGTCAGCGCCTGATTGAACTCAGCCAAGAGCGTTGAATTGCTGCCGTTCAAATCAAGCTGCCAGTTATTCTGAACAACGAGCATGCATACACCGAAGTCGCGGGGGTTTCGGTGACGAGACTGACGAACTGGTTGTCGGTATAGAAGTCCCCGGCAATATGGGGTCTGGTGCAGGCGGCTACGAGGGAAACCTTGGTCGAGCGCATGGCTGGCGCCACCTGTACGTACTGTGCTTTGGCCCGCTGGGTCGAGGTGTATTCATTGCTTTCGTTTGTAGCTTGTTCTTTGACATCGGTGGTTCTCGCAGAACTTGATGTTGTTTGGTGCGAGAGATTGGCGTTCGCGTCTCGGCGTACCTCCGTCGGGCTCTGCGGGCTGCGCCCCGCGCCCCTGCGGGTCGCAGCCATTCGGCTCCGATCTCTGACGCACTCCGGCCGTCGGTGGGCCCCCGGCCTGCGCGCTGCGCTTGCCTGTTTCGTGCCTGCTTGTGTGGTGGGGCTGGCTTGCTGATCCCTTCATCCTTGCACACCGTTCTCGCTGTCAAGGTCTGCGCGTCCTGTGGTCGCTGGCGGCCGTTCGGCCGTCTTCGAACCTGTGACCGCTGCGCTGCGGCGTGCCGTTTCCGGTCTCGGGCAATCCCGCCCGATCACCGGAGTTGGTCATGGACGACAAATCACACGTTTCGCTGGAGCAGCAGCTTTGTCTGGTGTGCGGCACTGCTTTTGATACCGGCAACATCTTGCTCGACCGGCGCCTGCGCGCGAGCATGAAGCACCACACGACGACGGGCTGGGGGCTGTGTCCCAAGCACCAGCGCCTGTTTTCGGAGGGCTTCGTGGCCTTGGTCGAATGCGATCCGCAGCGCAGCGGAACGCCGTCGGGTTCGGGCCTGATGAAGCCTGATCAGGCGTACCGCACCGGGCGGCTGGCGCATTTGAAGCGGGATGCCTTCGCCCGGGTGTTCAACGTTCCGGTCGCGGCCGAGCAGCCGTGTGTCTTTGTCGAGCTTGGCGTGATCGAACAACTGCAGGCGATGGTGCCTGCGACAGATTGACGCTGCGTTGAGGCCTTGTGGCGCCGCCCCGTACATCGCGGGAGCGGCGCTTTTCTGATGCTGTGCTGCGCTGTTGGGGTTGACCCTCAACCCAATGGGCCTACCCCTTTCTCTCCGGCAGTGCTGCGCGATTCGCACCCCCTGCGCGCCGGTTTCACCGGCTTGCCTGGCCTTTGCGGGCGCTCCCCCCGTCAAGGGCCGCTGCGGCGCCCGTGTCCTCGGCTGCGCCTGCGGGCCGCGCCAGCGCCTTCGCTTCCTCCCTTGACGGCGCACCCGCGCCGGCCCC